>Ga0129307_1001080_pt1 | contig 33130 bp, 30 predicted proteins | sample P1105metagenome_FD_94437 | JGI IMG/M metagenome (GOLD analysis project Ga0129307, IMG submission 94437) | Capybara group fecal microbial communities from Wisconsin, USA - P1105 metagenome | ecosystem: Host-associated > Mammals > Digestive system > Large intestine > Fecal | place: USA: Wisconsin...
CCACATAATTCTTATTATGTTGTCAAATAAGGTGGGGTATGGAAGACAGCGCTATCAGAAGACAATACGAAAACGAGGTACAGGAGATAGACCTGATAGAACTGGCCGGTGTGATCTGGCACAGGATCTGGCTGGTCATTCTTGGGCTTGTTCTTGGAGCGGTCCTCTTCTATGAGGGGACAAAACTCTTAATAACGCCGCAGTATGAGGCGACTTCCACCATCTACATCTTTTCGAAAACCACCAGTATCACCTCGCTTGCGGATCTTCAGCTCGGAAGCCAGCTGGCAGAGGACTTTGAGATCATAGCGACCACTAGGGACGTAGTGGAACGGGTGATAAAGGACCTGGAGCTTGATACGACATATGAAGAGATCGTAAAGCAGATAACTGTCACGAACCCTCAGAGCTCACATATGCTGAAGATCACCGTAAAGGACCCGGATCCGAAGACGGCGGCCGATATAAGCAACGCGCTTTCGGATGAATTAAGGGAGCAGATCGCTGACATCATGAACACGGACAAACCGTCTACGGTACAGAGGGCGGTCGTGCCGACAAAGCAGGCAAGCCCCAACGTACTCAAGAACACGGTCATAGGGGCGGCGCTCGGCGTGGTCATCGTGGCCGGGATCCTGATCGTAAGGCATCTCATGGATGACACCATCAAGACGAGCGATGACGTGAGGAAGTACCTCAATGTAGATACCCTTGCCGAGGTGCCCTATGTCAAGAGTCAGGCAAGACCGGCAGAAAAGAAGAAACGCAGATCCAAGAGGAGAGACAGATGAGTCCCGTCAGGAGGATAGTGTTTCTGCTCGCTCTTGTGGTGATGGCCATGGGAGCAGGATACATCACATATTACTTCGCTTCCCAGGCTGAGAGAGGTGCCGTCTACTCCGAAATCAGGAGTCTGGTGATAGATGAAAGGCCTGATCAGGATATGGCGTCAACCGTTGATGAGCCCGGAAGCGAAGTGATCATATCGGAAGAAGAAAAGTATATCTCTCCCATAGATTTTGCAAGTCTGAGAAAGATCAACGACGAGATATACGCATGGATAGAGATAGAAGGGACGGATATAAGCTATCCGCTGGTGCAGTCCCTGACGGACGATTCCTATTATCTGGATCATACGATAGAAGGAAAACAGGGATATCCGGGCTCCATATATACTCTCATGGTGAATTCCAGGAGCTTTACTGACTTCAATACCGTGATATACGGACATAACATGAAGAACGGGACCATGTTCGGGAGCCTGAAGAGATACCGGGATGAGAGCTATCTTAAGGAGCACAGGACTTTGAGGATATTCACGCCGTACGGAGAGAAGACATATACCGTTTTCGCGGCAGTGGTATTCGACAACAGACTGCTCACCGATGCCTTCAGTAACGGCGAGGAAAGCGGCAGGAATGCGTTCCTGAAGGAGATAAAAGCCGTGAGGGACCTGGACAGCATCGTGCTCGATGACATCCCCGTCACTTCGGACGACAGGATCATCACTCTCAGCACCTGTATAAGCGGAAAGCCCCGAAACAGATACCTTGTGATAGCGGTATTGACGGATGAAAAAGGCAGATAGGAAGATCTGGCTCATAGTCGCCGTTTTCGTGATCTCGGCGCTCATGGGATATCTGGCGGCAAGGCTCAATGGAAATGACCGGGATCTGCCGGATCAGAGCATCAGCTCATCCATGACGGCGGATGACGAAGAGTTCGGAAAAAAGATCATATTTGGCGGTGAGGAATACTCGTTAAGACGGGATCTTACCACGGTCCTCTTCATCGGAACGGACAACGGAGAAGATGAAACGTCCTCGACCGATGTCGGGACAGGGCCAAGAGCGGACGTGCTCATATTGTTCGTGATCGATGAGTCAGAGAAGAGCATAACCAGGATCAATATCTCCAGGGATACCATAATCCCCGTCGATATATATGACCGGAAGGGGGCATACATCAACACGGCTCCCATGCAGATAAACATGCAGTACACCTATGGTGAGAGCAGGCTCAGGAGCAATTATCTGCAGAAGAAGAAAGTCGGGGAACTGCTGTACGGCATGAAGGTCGATGAGGTGATAGCGCTCTCCATGGACGGGATCACCCCGCTCGCCGAGCTCATAGGCGGAGTCGATCTCACCTTCGAAGAGGATATGACCTATATAGACAGCTCCTATCTCAAAGGGGAGACCGTACACCTTGACGGGAAGGCCCTTGAGAGGATCGTGAGATACAGGGACACAGAAGTCTCGGGAAGTAACGAGACAAGGATGGAGAGGACGGGGTGGATAATCACCGAGCTCATGAAGAGCGTCAGGTCTTACGACAAGAAGGCGATAGCCGAAAAGATCCTGAAGGATGACGAGAGATATATCACACATGATCTCTCTGCGGAGACGATAAAGAAGCTCATGACCTACTCTGGCGGGGAGACTGTAAGCGTTCCGGGAGAAGTGAAGGAAGGAGAGCTTCACGATGAGTTCCATGTCGATGACAAGGAGCTCAAGGAAATGATAATACGGCTCTTCTATGAAAGGGCCTGAACAAGTATTTACATGTGCGTACGCATGTTTAAATAGAAAATTTGAAGAAGGAGGTATATCGACATGAGCAAAATGCTTAAGGCAACAGCACTTTTCGCGCTTGTGTTACTCATGGTGTTCGGTGTATTCGGAACGGCCTTTGCAGCAGGTTCCAAATCGGCTACCGTAGAGATCGCTTCGGTAACGGACGATTCAGGCGCAGAGAACGCCTATAAGGCTGAAGAAGTGGCAGAGGAGTATGTCCTTACGGATGAGATCGCCACAGACAAGGCCGGCAAGTCCGTAAAGGTGCTGTGGCAGAAAGACATTACCGCAGAAAAGCTGCCGGCTGTCATCAAGTTCAGCATTTCAGCAGCCGATGATGATACCGAAGTATTCTTCTATCATCACAACGGGACTGAGTGGGAGCTGGTGACGAGCGGAAAGGGAGCTTCTCAGGAAGTGACCTTCAAGGATCTCTCGCCTGTCGGTGTCGCTATCCCAAGCGAGTCATCTGGCGGAGATTCACCGAAGACCGGTGAGAACATGCTCATTTACTTTGCCGGACTGGCAGTAATGCTCGGCGCAGCAGTTGCCGTAATGGCTTTGAGAAAGAAAGCGTGAAAAAGGAATGAGACCAAAACTTCAGAGGGCCTTTAAGGCCCTTCTGAAGACTCATTAGTTTCGGAGACGATAATTGATAGAAAAAGCGGATATTCACTGCCATGTCCTGCCGTACGTGGACGACGGAGCCATGACCATAAGGGAATCCATGGAGCTCATAGAACAGCAGTATGAGCAGGGGGTGAGAGCGGTCTGCATGACCCCTCATCTCAGAAAGAACATGTTCGAGACATCTGATGAGAAGATCTCCCGGGAGTTCAGCGAACTGAACAGCAAGATACGAGAGTTCTACCCGGATCTTAGAACATGTCTTTCAAGGGAATATCACTGTGATCCTCTTTTCCTGTCAATTATACGGGAGAAAAAGATAATGCCCATGGGAGAGAGGTATGTACTTACCGAATTCTCCTACAGCGACGATATGGAAGAGATAGAGAAGTATCTCTCCGTCGTCATGGAAGAGGGATATGTGCCCGTCATAGCTCATGCCGAAAGATGTGAGGCACTAAGAGACTTTGATATTCTGGAAGATCTTTCGAAAAGGGAGATACTGATACAGATGAATGCGTCTTCGATCCTCGGAAAAGAGGGAAGAAGACAGGCAGCCTTCTGCAGGAAAGCCGTAAAAAGAAGACTGATAGATATTGTGGCTTCTGATGCACATGATCCGGAATACAGACCGGTCCTGCTAAACGAAGCGGAGAAAGTGATCACGAGGCTTTCGGGAGAGGGATATACAAGAAGGATCATGCATGACGTGCCCATGAGGATCATGGGACTTGAAAAATGACCGGAGATACAGATGAGAAGAGTGATAGAGACCATTGAGGTAGACGAGAACATGGTCAGGTCCAGGAGCATACAGAAGTACGATCTGGATGAAGACGGGAAACTGAGGATAATACAGAGCCTTGATATCATCACGGAGGAGCTTCCCTATGAGCTGAACGAAGAGCTGAAGCTGTTAAGGACGAACCTTCAGTTCCTGGGTACTGACAAAAGGGTCATTGCCATGACGAGCGCCTTTTCGGGAGAGGGAAAATCGACCATCTGGTTCGATCTTGCCGTATCCCTCACGGAGCTCGGAAAGTCCGTGCTGTTCATCGACTGTGACCTTCGTAAGTCTCAGCTGCTGGAAAGGGTGAAAGGGTTCGAGCCGTCCCACGGTCTGTCCCATTTCCTTTCGGGACAGTGCTATCTGGAGGACTGTCTGTTCAGCACCAACGTGGAGAACATGTACATGATCTTCAGCGGAAGCATCCCCCCGAATCCGTCGGAGCTGCTCTCGACCCAGGCCATGAAGGATCTTATCGAGATCGCGAGGAAGAACTTCGATTATGTGCTCCTGGACTGCCCGCCCGTAGGTATGGTAGTGGACGCTGCCGTCATAGGGCAGGAGTGCGACGGGTCGATGATAATCATCGAATCCGGGGAAGTGAAATACCGCCTTGCGCAGGAAGTGGTGTCCAAGATGAAGGCTACCGGGAAACCGGTGCTCGGAGTAGTGCTGAACAAGGTGGACAGGCATAAATCGGGCAAGTATTACGGCAGATACTACGGCAGGTATTACGGAAAGAAGTATAAGGGCTACTATTGATACACGTGTTTGTGTATTCAGTGGATACGGTCCTATGTAATTATATGAAACCGTCGCTCATGCTCGTCGACAGGCGCGCGGCATGTAAGGGACGGCGGACAGATGAAGTATCGAACGGGACGTTTTTACGCCCCGGTGGCGAAGCCATGTCTTTTTATATCGGAAAAACATTATGTGGTATGTGATCTGGACCTTCTCGGGAAAAGAGGAAAGACTGCGATCGGCGGTCGAGAAGAACGTTCCTTCTGATGCCTATAACAGATGCGCCATACCGAAAAGAAAGATAAAAAAGCGCATCAGAGGAAAGTGGGAGAGCGTGGAACAGAGGCTCTTTCCTTCCTATGTCTTCGTAGAGACGGAAGATATAGGGAGGTTCAATGATGAGCTGAGAAAGATACATGGTTTTTCAGTGATACTTCACAATGAGGACGACTATTACTGTCCCCTGAGCCGGGACGAAGAGCATTTCCTTCTGAGCCTCATAGGGCTTGGAGAAACGGTCGAGGAGTCCATAGGCATAAAGGAAGGAAGCGAGATAGTAGTCATAAGCGGCCCGCTTGTCGGGATGGAAGGACAGATTAGAAAGATAGACAGACACAAGCGCATCGCGATACTCGAGATGGAGCTTTTCAGCAGGAAGACGGAAGTAAAGGTCTCTCTTGAACTGCTGGACAAAAAGATATAGAACGGATAGAAGAGGGTAAGGTAGGTTTTATGAGTCAGACCGAATCAAACAGGGAACATATAAGACAGGTCATTATAACGATGATGAAACTGCTGCACTATACGGTAACGTGCAGCATTTTTTATGTATTCTGGATCCTGTTCAGGTACGGGAGCTTTTCGGAAGCTTCGGAGATCGGATTCAGATATAACTATTTCGTGCTTCTGGGATACGGAGCCATACTGTTTTTTTTCAACAGGACATATAACTCATATCTACTGGGATATAACAGGATCAGGACGGTGGCATTTTCGGAGTTCCTGGCGCAGCTGCTGACGCTTCTTATAACTTACGCAGGAGTCTCGCTTGCTTGGAACATACTGTATAATCCGCTGTGGTTCATACCCATGCTGTTCTGTCAGGGGATACTCGATATCCTGTGGTCATATTATGGGAATCTGACATATTTCAAGCTTTATCCCACAAAGAAGACCATTCTGATCTACAGGAATGAGCTTGATAAGCAGAGATTCGGGTCCATAAAGGGAAAGCCTACAGAGAGACTGTACCGTATTGAAGAGGAATTCGAATATAAAGGGAACAGTTTCAGGGAGATAAGGGACAGGCTGGAAGGTTATGAAGCTGTTTTTGTTGCAGGAGTGAACGCCAGATGCAGGAACGGGATCGCCAAGTATTGTAAGGAGATGAACATAATCGGTTTTTTCCTTCCTCATGTAGGAGACGTAATCATGCAGGAGGCGACGCACATACAGTCATTCGACTCGCCGGTCATGTATCTGACAAGGACCCATTTAAGGCCGGAATACCTGTTTATTAAGAGAGCATTCGATATCGTTTCTTCACTTTTGGCAATTATTATCTTGAGTCCGATAATGCTGATCACAGCATTGGCTATTAAGCTGTATGACGGAGGTCCTGCACTATATAAGCAGGTGAGACTTACAAAAGACGGAAAAACGTTTAAGATCTGGAAATTCAGATCTATGAGAGTCGATGCGGAAAAAGACGGGATAGCCAGATTGTCAACCGGAGACAATGATGACAGGATCACACCGATCGGGAAGATCGTCAGGAAGTGTAGACTGGATGAACTTCCTCAACTGTTCAATATCCTTTTCGGTCAGATGAGTGTTGTAGGACCGAGACCGGAACGCCCGGAAATAGCTGAACAGTACTATGAACATATACCTGACTTCAGATTGAGACTACAGGTCAAGGCAGGGCTTACAGGGTATGCTCAGGTGTATGGGAAATATAATATCGATCCATATGAGAAGTTGCAGTTTGATCTACTATATATAAATAACATGAATGTCCTCACAGATCTGCGATTGATATTTGCGACTATTGGAATCCTCTTCTTGCCTGAAAGCACCGAAGGCGTCGATGTCGGTCAGGTAACCGCTCTTGACTATGAAAACGAAGCAAATCGTACAGAAAAATGAAAAAAAACGGAACGAACATTAGGCAGATTAAACAAAAATCGAGACTGATTTCACTGGATTCGGATATGTGTGCCTTCGGTGGAGTGCTTTAAGAATAGGGCAGGGTAATGTAGCAAATACATTCTGAGCTGTTGGTCTGTGCTATGTGTTTTCGATAGTTTCAGGCAAGAACAGGCACATTAAGGAGACGGGTAAAAAACCGTCGATAGTTTCAGGCAATAAGAGGCGGAACAGGGATATGTAGATTTCCACGGGGACGATGACGGCTCCGGTACAGGTTTTGAATCGGTAGGAAGCCCGCGTGGACGACTCAGAAATGAATGTCATGACCTGCCTGTTCTATAAGGAAAGTATCGAAGGAATGTTGGTGTGGACGATCTGATAGAAGGAGCTGGTTGAAATGCAGGCCAGTAGGAAAAAGTAATTTGGACGATATCGCTCCGGAGGCTGAAAAAGACTCCAGAGCATTTCGTGTTGTTTGAGGGGAATTTTGTTCCTCTACAAATGTAACTAAACGTAATGATTGTATAAGGATGTGGACCAATGGGAGAACAGAAAAAAGCGGTAGTAGTCGGTGGAAGCAACGGTATTGGACTGGCTATTAGCAAGAATCTTATCGAAAGAGGTTACTATCTCGAAATCTGTGACAGGCATGGCCCGGATGAAGGTGTGCTTGATCAGAAAGCTTTTCACCACAATTACTGCGATCTTCTAGATTTTGATGAGGAACTGTTCTATTCACTAGCAACCGATGAAGATGTGGAACTTCTTATGATCACAGCTGGCATCGGTCGGGTGGCTGATTTCCAGTTTCATCACACAGCTGAAATCGAAAAGATGCTGACTTTAGATACCGTTTCTACAATCAAAATCTTCCGAATTTTCTATGATCGCATCCTTAACGATAGCTGCTTTTACGCCGGTGTTATGGGAAGCATTTCTGGATGGATGTCTACACCGAGCGCGGCTGTGTATGCGGCGGCTAAGGCAGGCGTGGTTCGTTTTGTGGAGTCCGTGAATATCGAGCTTGAGGCATATGGCTCAAAGAACAGGATTCTCGATGTTAGCCCAGCAAGCTTCAAGGGATCAAAGTTCTATGGCGGGAAGAATGATCTGAGCATAACTGGTCCGCTGGCAGAGCAAATCCTGGAACATCTGTTTAGCCGTGATACTCGCTTCATTCCGCAGTACGAGGAAACATTTAAAGCAGTTCTGGAACGTTACGCTACAGATCCTCATGAATATGGACTTCATAGTTATGAATACAAGAAAGAATCCGGCCGTCTGGATAACAACAAGCGTGTTATTATCGGATATCTCTCTGGAACGTTTGATCTTTTCCATGTTGGACATTTGAATCTTCTGCGCCGTGCAAAACAGCAGTGTGATTACCTCATTGTTGGTGTGCATGGGTCCGGCGCATGGAAGGGAAAAGAAACGTTCATTCCGTTTGAAGAGCGTAAAGCTATCGTCGGAGCGTGTAAGTACGTGGATAAGGTCGTGGATTCATTCACAGAGGATTCTGATGCGTGGGAGCTGTGGCATTACGACAAGCTGTTCGTTGGGTCTGATTATAAAGGTACGCCGAGGTTTCAGCGGTATGAGGAGTACTTTGCTGATAAGGGCGTAGAGATTGTTTACTTCCCTTATACGCAGAGCACGAGCAGCACGCAAATACGGAAAACGGTTCTGTTGAAGACAAAAGATATTAAGGTTGAAGAATAAAGAAGAAGCGGTGAACTGGTAAATGAGAGTTTTAATTCATGCGGACGAGTATTATCCGACAGCACAGGCGTGCGCATACAGAATGCAGGTTTTTGTGGATACCTTCATGGCACTTGGTGATGAGGTCACTGTGGTTACCAGTTCCGCCAACAAAGCAAATGGGACAATAGATAAGGCAGCACACAAAGAAAAGATCATATACAGCGTAGCTGTTCGTATGAAAAAGAAAACCACAATCATGCGGATGCTGAATAATCTGACATTTGGAATCACTTCAATATTCAGTGCTATTGGAGCGGGCAAGGTTGATGTAGTGATTACGACTTCTCCTCCGCCACTTGTGTCCATCCCCGGATGGGTTATTGCGAAATGCAAAGGCGCAAAGCTTGTCTATGATGTGCGAGATATATGGCCGGATGTGGCTCTTGAAATGGGGAGTTTCACAGAGGACAGTTTCTTCTGCAAGGTATTCAAGAAGATCACTGGGTTTATGTATAAGCATGCCGATATAGTGACCACCGTATCGCCAGGAAAAGTGGATAAAATTAAAGGACATGTATCAGCACGTCCCGGCAGGAAGTCTGGTCCTTCTCATACCGATAAGGTTTGGCAGGTCGGAAACGGATTTGATGAATCAGTAGCAAAGAGTGCCTTCGATCAGGCTGTCGTTGATAAGTACGATCTGGATAAGAAGTTCACCTGTGTTTATATCGGAAACATCGGCCTGGCACAGGGACTCGGGGCGCTTCTTGACGTGGCGGCAAAGACAAAACACAAGGACGTTCAATTCCTCTGTTTCGGCATGGGTGCTGAAAAAGAAATGCTGGAGAAGAGAGTTCAAGACGAAGGCTTGGCTAACGTCAAGTTCTGTGGCGTGGTCGAGCACAGCAAAGTATTCTCAATCCTTTCTCGCGCCAAGCTCTCCTTCATCCCACTCAAAAACAGTAACATGAAGGACTCGGTTCCGACAAAGGTATACGAGGCTCTTGGGATCGGCTGTCCGGTGCTATTGGTCGCAGAAGGTGACTCTGCCGATATTGTAGCAGATGCGGGATTGGGTAGATCAATCTCTCCTGATGCACCCGTAAAAAAGCTGGTCGAGGTGTTCGATGACATGATCGACCATTATGATGAATTTGATGCCCACAGAGATGAAGCGATTCGTCTCATGCATGATAAATATTCCAGGCAGAAGATAGCAGAAGAACTAAATCGGAAACTGCATCAGCTGTGTGGAAAGTAGTGTAAATGGCGCAGGAACAGAAGCGTGAAATGCGCATCGAAGATTAAACTGCCTCCGGGATAGCCTCTCGGAAGGTCGAGTAAGCGAAGAGAGAAAGGCTTGAAAACATGATAAACGTAATTGGACTCGGTTACATTGGTCTGCCTACAGCGCTGATGATGGCTTCTCATGGAGTCGAAGTAATCGGCACAGACTACAACGCAGAGCTTGTTGCGACACTGAACGCAGGTAAGACTACCTTCAAGGAAAAGGGACTGGATGAGCTGTTCCAGGATGCCCTGAACGCGGGCGTCAAATTCACCACAGAGTATCAGGTGACGGATACGTATATCATTTCCGTACCGACACCCTATGATAAGTTCAGTAAGAAGGTAGATGCGGTTTACGTTGTCGCTGCAGTAAAGGATGCTCTGAAGGTGGCTCCCCAGGGCGCGACTCTTGTGATTGAATCTACTGTCTCTCCTGGCACCATAGAAAAGAGCGTAAGGCCGGTGTTGGAGGAGATGAGCAGGACAGACATCAACCTTGTCCACGCCCCGGAGCGCATTATCCCCGGCAATATGGTCTATGAGCTTCTGCACAACAACCGTACCATCGGTGCTGATGATAAGGGCATCGGTGAGAAGGTGAAGGAACTCTATGCATCTTTCTGCCAGGGTGAGATTGTGGTTACCGACATCAAGACAGCTGAGATGACCAAAGTTGTGGAGAACACTTTCCGCGCTGTCAACATCGCTTTTGCCAATGAGCTGGCGAAAATCTGCCGCCACGATGGCATGGATGTCTACGAGATCATTCGTATCTGCAATATGCATCCTCGTGTAAACATCCTGCAGCCGGGTCCGGGTGTTGGCGGGCATTGCATCTCTGTTGATCCATGGTTTTTGGTCGGAGACTATCCTTCCCTTGCCAAGGTTATCGACGAGTCCATGAAAACCAATGACGGAATGCCGGATTTCGTTCTGAACCGCATCTACGAGATTATGAAGGGAAAAGGCTTGACCGACATTACGAGAGTCGGTCTCTATGGCCTGACCTATAAAGAAAACGTGGATGATATGCGGGAGAGTCCGACCTTACAGCTCCTTGAATCTCAGGAGCGCCACTTGGCTACAGGCCTGAAGGTTTACGATCCGTTTATCACGAAGGATGTCGTTGCCAATCAGTACCATGATCTCGATGAGTTCCTTGCCGCTGTGGATTTTGTGGTCATCATGGTCAAGCACAATGAGATCAAGGAGAACATGGATAAGCTGGCAGGGAAAGTCGTTCTGGACTGCCACAATATCTGTGATCTGTCCGGCGTGTACCACATTTAATATCCAACGCTCTCCGGGTTAAAGGGAGAACATCGCGCTATCCCAACAATACTCAGCATCGACTCTGGTTGGCGGGTCATTCCCCATTCCGCATGGAGAGGAAAATACAGGCCCAGCCAGAGAGCGGGCGGATTATTTGAAGGAGTAGCAAGAAATGGTCAATGTCATAGGACTCGGATACATCGGACTGCCCACGGCGCTTATGATGGCGTCTCACGGAGTGGAGGTTGTTGGTACCAACCACAGTCAGGGCAAGGTTGATATGCTGAAGGCCGGTAAAACGACCTTTAAGGAAAAAGGACTCGATGAGCTTTTTCAGGCGGCTCTCGACGGCGGCATCAAGTTCACTACGGAGTACCAGGTTGCTGATACATATATTGTTTCCGTCCAGACTCCCTACGATAAATTCACCAAAAAGGTGGAGATGCAGTACGTCAATGCGGCTATTGGTGATGTGCTGAACGTTGCTCCGAAAGGGGCAGTCATCGTAATTGAATCCACGGTGAGCCCAGGAAGCATTGATCGTTATGTTAGACCATATATCAAAGAACGCGGCTTTAAGATTGGCGAAGATATTCATCTCGTTCATGCACCGGAACGTATTATCCCCGGAAACATGATTTATGAGCTTCTCCATAATGATAGGATGATTGGTGCAGACGAACCCGAGGTTGGCGAGAAGATTAAGGAGTTATATGCAACCTTCTGCGGCGGAAATATCGTTGTTACTGATATCAAAACCGCCGAGATGACAAAGGTTGTGGAGAACACCTTCCGCGCAGTGAATATCGCTTTCGCGAACGAGCTGGCAAAAATCTGCAGTCACGATGGTATGGATGTGTATGAAGTGATCCGTATCTGCAATATGCATCCGCGCGTGAACATCCTTCAGCCGGGACCCGGCGTTGGCGGACATTGTATCTCGGTTGATCCGTGGTTCCTTGTCGGTGATTATCCGTCACTGGCAAAAGTCATTGACGAGTCCATGAAGACTAACGACAGTATGCCAGATTTCGTTTTGAACCGTATCTATGAGATCATGAAAGAAAAGGGCATGACGGATATCACGAGAGTGGGCCTCTATGGTCTCACCTATAAGGAAAATGTCGACGACATGAGAGAGAGTCCTACCCTCCAGCTGCTGGAAAGCCAGGAACGGCATCTGGCGACAGGCCTAAAAGTATACGACCCTTTTATTGCGGAAGATGTTGTTCCCAACCAGTACCACGATCTGGACGGCTTCCTTAATGCAGTGGATTTTGTAGTCATTATGGTGAAGCACAACGAGATTAAGGAGAACATGGAAAAACTGGCAGATAAGGTGGTTCTGGACTGCCATAACATTTGCGATTTGCCGGGAGTTTATCATATCTGAGTAAAACTTGAGCAACAAAAACATAAGCGAGGAATAGCCATGGCTAAACAAAGAATTGGAGAAGTAGATATCTTACGGGGAATAGCTGCGATCCTAATGATATTGGGCCATTCTTTTATTGTTTATCCTGTGGACGTGTCTCAAATTCCATGGTGTCATTGGACGGGGCATTTCATATATACATTTCATATGGAATTGTTTTTGTCTTGGCCGGCGCTGTGTATTATTGCTCCAATTATAAGAAATTTATGGAGAAAAAAGCAAAGCGTATTTTGGGGCCCTATGTTTTTTTCGGAATAATAACGCTGTTACTGAAGGCATTTGGCGGATCAGCAATTAATGGAGTAGAGAGTACTGGGGAAGGGATAATAAAGTTTCTGTTCCATGGTGGCAACTATTGGTTTTTATATGTCCTATTTATACTTTTTGCTATATATCCGTGGATTGAGAAAGTTTGCAAAAAGTGGGAGGTTGAGGCGGCGTTTGCTGTTTTCGTTCTTGTTGTACGGCAGTTTAATACTGTAACATCCTTCTTGTCAATTAGTACACTTCTTTATTACATACCATATTTTGTGGCAGGCAAGTTGATATCCCGCAAAATATATTCGGGGAGGGGTACAGCTTCTCTCTCAGGAAGAACAAAAAGAATTACATTGCTTACAGGAGCGGTGCTCTACTGCTTGCTTGAATGTTTTGAGATAAGCCGTGGAGAAGATCTTGGCAATATTCTGTCATTCATTCGGGCGATGTCCATCATCGCAGTTTTGTATGTAATTGTAGGTATGATCTTGAAAAATAGCAGTGGCAGGCAAGGCTTAGTATATAATCTGGTAACTGATTGTGGCAAATACTCACTTCAACTGTATTTGTTTAATGGGTTCCTATTGACGGCGTTAAGGATTGTCATCTGCAATGTGATGAAAATAACATCTCCGATAATCATCGTTGGTGGGATCTGGATAGGAAACTTGGTGATAACACTTGTTGCGTGCAAGTATATCATTCCGAGAATTCCCATTCTTAGGGAGTTATGTGGCTTGAAATAAAGGGAGAGGAGGCGATGGTGCCTTGGGCAGAGTTTCTCTATACTACCATACAGTAAAAAACATGAAGCCAAGCCAGGTGTTTAATCGCCTTCGAATAAAACTTGGCAAAGGCTGTCCACTCGGCGTGGCAGTAAATGAAAATATAACAAATATTCAGAAGGTTGAAAGCCCAGAGAGTCTGGATTTTGATCCTGTATTTATAGCGCGGTTTCCGGTTGCAGAGCTGATGGAGGATACGATCACTATCCTCCACAGCAGCAAAAAAATGGACTGGAAACGCACATGGGAGTTTGAGGATAAGTCCGCACTCTGGAATTTCAACCTTCATTATTTTGAGTACCTATTTCCTCTGGTAAAGGCTTGGAAGGAAACAGGAGATAAGAAATATCTTGGTAAAACCATCCAGATGATTGAGGGGTGGATTGACGGAAATCTGGAAGGGAAAAGTCCCGCGTGGGCATCCTACACAATCGCTCTCCGAATCGTCAATTGGATCAGCTGGTATGGATATGTTGGAGAGGCGTTGGGAGAGGATTTTAGGGAGAAATTCCTATCATCGCTCCACGAACAGTATAAATACCTTGCTGGACACTTGGAAAAAGACATCCTTGGAAATCATTACTTTGAGGATCTGAAAAGCATTGTTCTGGTATCTATCTTTTTTAAGGATAATGCTGTGTTCAAGAAGGCACTGGCGGATTTCAAGGCGGAATGCAAAGAGGAAATCCTTCCGGACGGCATGCACTTCGAACTCAGCCCGATGTACCACAAGATAATCTTTGAGGGCATGATGCGTGTGGCTGTTGCGCTGAGAGGCGCAGGGCGAAAAGATCAGGAGATTGAAAATTACCTTCAACCGATGTTGGATGTAGCCTATAGCTTTGAAGACGGTCTTGAGCGAGTTCCTCTGTTCAACGATGGCGGGAACAACGTGACGAAAAGTCTTGATGCGCTGGTAAAGACAGCTGGTGAGTTGGGTTACAAACCAAAGTTTCGTGGTCAGCTGCAAGACAGTGGTTTCTATATCTTTCAGAAGACTATAGACGGTCACACATGGAAGCTGGTCGTAGATGCCGGTCAGCCGGGGCCGAAGTATATCCCCGGTCATGCACACTGTGACGCGATGAGTTTTGAATTGTTCTGCGATGGAAAGCCAGTTGTGGTTAACTGTGGAACATATGCCTATCAGTGCAAGGAGCGTAGCTTCTTTCGCTCTACGGCTGCTCACAATACAGTGATGGTCGATGGTACAGAGCAGAGCCAGTGCTGGGGAGCCTTCCGTCTGGCGAAAAGAAGTCAAGTACGTGTCTTGGATTTGACGGATAGCTCCATTGCGATGGAGATGACGGATCAGAAGGGGCAGAAGGTCAAGAGGACGATTGAACTCTCAACAGAAGGAATTGTTGTTACGGATAAATCTGAAGGACATAGTCTGCTTTCGTATGCCCATATTGAAGAAAACTTCACGCTGCTCACAGATGAAGGCTGTGTATCTTCTTACACTGATCCATATGCGGTGGATTACGGAGAAAAGAATATCATCACTACATATGAATTACATGGCGTCAGTGTTGCACGGTACAGCATAAACTCAGGGACGAATTCGGGGGCAGAATATGAAGGCGTGGAAAGAGACCAGTACAGAGGCTACAAACCACTGGCTTTCATAAATAACAAACTGTATTTCTACAGATCCGGCAAGCTCTGGACAGTCAGAAATGGTGATATGAGATTTGTTGCTGATGTCATGGGAGCATCGTGGAAAGACAGGAGCAGACCTCTTATTCGATTGTTTAGACGTGAGCCAAAGTTTGCTGTAACTATTGATGAGCACAGACTGATAGTAGCAGGTTTCAGAAAACTCCTGTTAGTCGATGTGAACAACAAAGATATTCAAGAGATTTGCCGGTCCAGACAAGGCTTCTCTGATCCTTTGAATATTTGTAAGGCTGAAAGTAATTGGATTGCGATTTGGGGAGACTATGGATCCAACCCGAATCACGATCAAATTAATATATATGGATTGAAAGATGATTTGACTGTCGAAACAATCTACAGTTTTCAGCCAGGTCAGATTCGACATATTCACAATATCATTCCAAGGTTGAATGGCGGATACTTCATTTTCACTGGAGACCAGGAAGAGTGCGCAGGAATCTATCTGGCTGATGCCGACTTTAAGGAGATTACTCCGCTGAAGACCGGAAAACAACAATATCGCGCCGTTGTAGGATTTGATACTCCAAGCGGACTCCTATATGCAACTGATGCTGTTAATGAGCAGAACTATCTATATCTTCTTAAAGAAAAAGAACCTGAGAAGGTCTGTGAATTGAATGGTTCATGCATATATGGAACTTCATTTGGAGAGAGATATTATTTCGCAACAACGGTTGAGCCTGATGAAAACAACCGAGGCTTGACTTCGTGGATTTCAAGAAAAAGAGGAGCTGGCATTCTGTCAGATGATGTAACGCTAGTAAGGGTCAGTACTAACATGGGAGCAGATGTGGTTGCAAGATATAAAAAAGACTGCTGGCCTATGAAGCTGATGCAGTATGGCTCGATTCAATTTCCACATGGCCACGGCGATGAATTTTGGATTTATCCTGTGGCGGTTAAAGGTATAGATGGAAGGGCAGTTAGAATAAATGAAGTCTAATATCTCTGGAAATACTACTATTTTGTTTGGAATGGGACCTGCGGGATTGTTTCTCGCTCGTCAGCTTTTCCGTGCCGGGTATGAAGTCATTGGAATAGGGAAAGAGGATGACATTGGGCGCTATTCTAACACGCTGAAAGAATACTATGCAACCGAAGAAGTCAGCGTAATTAAAAGTATCATTGGAAGAAATTGTGAGAATCAAAAGAATATAACAGCATACATATGTAGCGACCAGTATTTGACCATGTTTCTCGAAGAATGGCCGGAAATCTTCTCTCTGTTGTCTTTTTCCGAACCTGGGAAAGAAATGCTGGAATTGATTGCTGATAAAGAGCGGCTAATAGAATATTGCAGGAAGATCGGAGTTTCATTTCCAGCTAAATATGATTGTGATGAGCACGAGGAAAGAATATGCTTTCCAGTTGCGATAAAACCTAATGTAAAAAGGGGATACTCGCCAATTGCAAAAATTTCAGTGATTGATAATAGAGAACAGCTAGTCGATTTTCTGAAAAATGCAGAAGAAAAAGGCTTGTCCAAGAATGAATTAATAATCCAGCAATATATCCCCGGAAATAATCTGTATGAATATGGATATGGAGGATATTTCAGAAATGGACAGATAGTTGTCGATGTAACGTTTATGCAGTTAAGACAGTATCCACAAGGGGTTAGCTGCTATACATGTGAAGTGACAAAGGCAGAAGACATTAAGGCAATAAAAAATCTAGTCATGCCATTTATAGAAGCTAACAATTATGATGGTTTTATACAATTTGATATTAAGAAGCACGCAACCACAGGGGAGTTCTATGTCCTGGATATAAACCCCAGACCGTGGGGATCGGTATCTATATTGTCTCCTAAATGCGAATCGAGTTCAATTTTTGAGGAGGATTACATTCCAGATAAATCCAAATCAAGATGGAGATTTCCGGTTAAGGAGGCTGTAAGCTTTAGAAATAGGCAAAATGTGACATATAAACAAATTGATGCTTTGTTGCCGGTAGGGTATGTCACCGTTGTGGATTTGTACGATAAGCGTGATAGGAAGCCATTCCTTATGCAATTACCGATAGCATTCATGAAGATCTGGAAAAAGATCAGGTGGAGATAACAATGTCTATTTATTATTTAGGCGCCTTTCCTATTGAAGGCGGCGGTGTAACGAATAAGAACCGCGACTTGTTTAATGCTTTAACTAACAGAGGCCTGACCATTAGGAAAGTAGATCTTAATTTGATTAAAAGAAAAAAGAGCATTAAGGAAGCTTTTAAGCTTATTTGCGCACTGATGCCAGGTAATCAATACATTATTGGAGTTAGTGGTGCCAGAGGTACCTCTATAAAGTTGGTTAAATTTTTAGACAAAGTCAGTCATAATAATCTAAAACGTTCACTATACTTTATGATGGGTGGCACAGAAGCCCACAAGATTGCTATAAATGAAGAATTGATAAATTTATTTAGCAATTTTAAGAAAGTTTATGTAGAAATGGCATCGATGAAGAGTGCTTTAGATAATGCAGGGATGGAGAATGTAGACATATTTCCCAATTGTCGCCCTAAGCCTAACCAGCAAGGCGTGAAATCCGTAAAAGCTGATGAAAGCTTCAAATGCGTGTATTTCTCGTATATTGAACCTATGAAAGGAGTCGATGCTATCCTTGCTGCGGCACAAATGATGCCTAATGTGGAATTTGATTTTTACGGTGACATAGCTCCCGAATACAAAAATGTATTCCTGAATTCGGTAAATAACACTAATAACTGTCAATACTACGGTTACTTTAATGGCGACTCAACAGAAATATACAAGCTTCTGGGAAAGTACGATGTGCTGCTTTTTCCTACGAAATGGGAAACTGAAGGAGTACCAGGGGTTCTCGTTGAAGCAAAGATTGCTGGTCTCCCGGTAATAGCGAGCCGCAGTAGCTATAATTCCGAGATCGTTGAAGAAGATATTGATGGAATACTTCTCACTGAAAATACGCCAGAGAAGTTGAGCAAGAAAATTACAGAGTTATTAGAAAATCCTGAGACCTTACTTAGAATGAAAAATGCTTGTAGATATACAGCAACTAAGTATTATATTGAACAATATAGTGAGAGCATTAGCAGAAATCTATTGGGGGGGGGTAAACTGAATTGTTTATTTCTATCAAACGTTCAACCGGAAAAAGGCATCGACTGGATCATTGAAGCTTCATTGGCGTTAACAAATTTGGCTAATATAGACATCTATGGAGTCATAAAAGAAGCTTACAAAAAAGAATTTTATGAAGGCTTGGACGGAAAAGATAATGTCAGGTATAGGGGAGTATACACAGGGTCTACGCAAGAGCTATATAAGTTGATGTCTACATATGATGTATTACTTCTTCCGACAAAATGGGAAAACGAAGGGATACCTGGCGTATTAATTGAGGCAAAAATGGTTGGTATCCCAGCAATTGTTACTGACCATCGTTATAATAAGGAAGTTGTTACTTCCTTCTTGGATGGTATTGTATTGAGACAAAATACTCTGGAAATGTTAATCGAAGCAATTAAGGTATGCGCCTATAATCGAGAGCTATTGAATGGGCTCAAAAGAGGTTGTGGTTTTCATGGAGATCAGTATAACATTTCCACGTATGTAGACATAATAGCAGAGTTAATGAGGCGCCAATGAGGGTTACACTGCTGAAATAGCTGGAGAATAGATATAGAAAGATAGAGTTGGAGGATTTATATCGATGAAACCAAAGGTAGCAATAGTCCTACCGTACTTTGGAAGTGGTGGAGCCGAAAATATGGTTTCAAGGCTGGCTGCACATCTTGACCTGTGCCAAGTTGAAGCGGAGGTTATCTGCGTTTACGGTCAGCCTCAGAATAATCCTTTGGAACAGGCTGTTATTGAAAATGGAGTTCCGATCAAGTTTATTGGGAAAGATAAGGGATTTTCAGCAGCTGCATTGCGCAAGCTTTGGCAGGAACTGTCTGCCTTTAAACCATCGGTTGTTCACACACATCTTTCAGCTTGTGTATATTGTGCCCCTTGGGTTATCACACATAAGGCAATAATGCTCCATACTATCCACAATACGCCTAAGTATGAGCTGATAAAGCCAAAGCAGAAGGTAATGGCCTTGATGTATAAAGTCAAAAAGTCTGTGCCTGTAGCAATTTCTCATGAAATACAATCGATGATGGTAGATTATTATCATCTAAAAACAGAACCTGAGCTTGTTTATAACCCAGTAGATGTCGGCCGATTTGATCTACCGAAAAGAGCACATGATGGAGTAAGAATTGTTACAGTTGGTAGATTAGCACCACAGAAGAATCAGAAGCTTTTGATTGATGCAATCAAGGGTGTGATTCAGGATCACCCCGAGGTTTCATTAACGATTCTGGGTGATGGCCCACAACGTGAAGAAATAGAAGAACACATCGAACAGGAAGCACTTGAACCAGTGGTCACTCTTCTCGGAAATGTCCCGAATGTAGAAGATTATTTCGCAGAGTCAGATATATTTGCGCTTAGTTCAGATTATGAGGGATTGCCCCTCGTGGTGCTTGAAGCTATGGCTGCGAGTCTTCCTGTCGTTTCAACAGATGTCGGCGGGGTGAAGGATATTGTGACGGATAATGGGATTCTTGTAGAACCAGGGAATAAAGACGAATTGATAAACGCCATAAACAAAATGATTCATAACGAGAATCTCCGAAAAAAATTTGCCGCAAAATCCCGTGAAAATGTCTCACAATATGATTCTGCCATTATAGCAAATCAATATGCTGAACTATACTGTAGATATTCAAAATAGATTCTGATTTTAAGGAGCACGAAAATTGAACGAGGATAGAGTGCTAACGAGTGATAAAGAGCGAATTGGTATAACAGCGAAATTACTGGCTCTATATTTCGTTTTAATGCCACTGGATTCGATAGATGTACTTGGGATGGGGTCATTGCTAAGAATAATTGCAATTTTCCCCATTGCTTCAATTATATTTATAAACAAGAAGTCTAAAATTCAACTCAATAGGATGTCAAAATGGGCATTGTTATATACAGCGTCCATCTTGCTTTCTTGTGTCTATTCCATCAGCTTTAGCGACTCACTTAGTAGCGCCAGACGATTGCTGATCAACATGGTGCTGATACTATGCGTTGGAAGCATGTATGACGAGTATAATCGAAGCGAGTACATTTTCCTTATGAAGGCATTAGTCCTTGGTGGAGTAGCAAATATTATACTGACGTTTCTCAATCCGGAGACAACAAGCAGAACAGGCAGGCTGACATTGAGTATCGCTGGTTCTACTCAAGATATGAACTACATCAATGGTTATATGCTATTTGCGCTTGCCTTTTTTATGAAAAAACTTATTAAAGATAAAAAGTTATATGCACTAGCCCCTATTGTTGTTATCTTTGTTTTCACTCTAATGACAGGATCGCGAGGATCACTTCTTGCTCTGGCTGCCATTGTTATTTCATCCATTTTGTATATTTTCTTCGTTGATAGAAATATCAAACCGGGGACGGTTCTAGTAACAATTTTTGTAGTCGTTCTGTTTTGCCTGTTTTACGATAGAATACTGATGTTAATTGCACCACAGGTCGCTGAGCGTTTTACCTTTAAGTTTATTCAGAATTATCGAGGAATAAATCGGACAGACCTCTGGATTTATATTCTTAATAAATATAAGGGAGCTGACATATTCCGTCAAATTTTTGGATTTGGTACTGGAACAGTTTATATAGTTAATGACTATACGCATCAAGTGGCGCATAATTTGTGGCTGGACCACCTGATTGCCAATGGAATTGTTGGACTCGTTATTTTCACGGGCATGCAAGTGTGTTTCCTGAAGGCCACGCTGAAAAGTAAGGATGTTGTTCTGATTACTTCCTATATTGGCCTTCTTGCAATGTGCCTGACGCTTTCTCTCGTATCATATAAGCCAATATGGAATTGTATGATGATGATAATGATCGCTTCACAGATTAAAGAAAAATCCGACACTACTTTTGACTATTGAAAGATATTAACTGATTTGAAAGGCGAACACAATGCGAACAAAAAAGGCATTGTTAAATATCATTTCATCTGGCTTATACCAGGTGGTTTCCATAGTATGTGGGCTTATAGTACCGCGGCTTATTTTGACGCATTATGGCTCTACGTATAATGGCGTCTATGCCTCAATTACCCAGATACTTGGGATGATATCAATTCTGACACTTGGACTTGCAGGAGCAACCAGAGTAGAACTGTATAAGACGCTTGCAAATAATGATGTGCTTGGTACCAGTCGTATCATGAAAGCAACCAAGAACTTCATGCATAAGGTTGGCATTGCGTTGCTTTGTTTTGCTGCTCTTCTGCTGGTGACATATCCGTTCATTTCCCATAATGATCTTGCATTCTGGGAGAATGATCTATTGATTCTGATCGTATGTATGAGCGTGTTTGGAGAATATTATTTTGCCCTGCCTAACAAGACATTACTCATGGCAGATCAGACAGGATATATCGCTCAAAACGTTTATACTACAGCACGTATTACGGAGACCTTGCTAACAGTCTTCTTCGTCGGCTTGGGGTGTTCAATTTTCATTGTAAAAGGTGCAAGTTCTTTAGTGTTTCTACTTGCGCCTATTGCTTTGAATATCTATGTTCGTCAGAGATATAAGTTGATAAAAGATTGCGAGCCGGATGAGACTGGAATTAAGAACCGTGGCGCTGTTATGTTCCATTCTATAGCTAATATCGTTCACAATAACAGTGATGTTGTTCTTTTAACCCTGTTTTCTGATGCAAAGGTGCTTTCCGTATACTCGGTGTACTATCTCGTCCTTGGCAAAATGAAATCCATTATGCAGATCTTTACGAATGGATTGGAAGCTGCCTTTGGAAATATGTGGGTAAAGGGTGAGATGGATACCCTTAGACGTCGATTTGCCATGTGTGAGCATGGACTATACTGTTTTGTAGGAATAGTTTTTAGCTGCGTTGGCGTGCTCATCATTCCATTCATAAAACTCTATACTTCAGGAGTTACAGATATAAACTATATCATCTACAGCTTTGCAATACTCGCCACACTTACAGAAGCCATTTACTGTATTCGGGAACCATATTTGATTTTGGTACAGGCAGCTGGGAAATATGAGGAGACAAAGATTGGTGCGGCAGTCGAAGCTGGAATTAATCTTGCTCTTTCCTTAATTCTTATAAAACCACTTGGAATTAATGGCGTAATAATTGGAACTCTTGTGGCTAACGTTTTCCGAACAGTACAGTATGCCCTATTTGCATCAAAGAATATTCTAAATATTAGTATATTTAAGAATATTCTAAAAGCTGTGTGGCTTGTAGCCACAGTAGGAATTGTTATTCTATTTTACATTTTTGTCGGAAGTAAGATTGCGATATCTACTGGCTGGATAGGCTGGATCATTCAAAGCCTTATTGTTTTCGCTGTAGCTTGTGTGGTTGTTATAGGAATGTCCTTTATCTTTTATAAAGATTGCATTGACCAACTTATCTCAGTTATATTGAAAAGAAGGCCTTCAAAGGCATAAGGAAAGGAAATAAAATAAATGGATCAGAAACAGTTTGAATGGCTTCACCAAGCTCAAATGGAAATAATGGATGAGGTCCATAGGATCTGTGTGGATGAGGGGATTACTTATTATTTAATTGCTGGTTCCGTAATTGGTGCACTGCGTCATAAAGGTTTTATACCCTGGGATTTTGATATTGACTGTGCGATGCCAAGGCCGGAGTACAACAGATTCAAGGAAGCTTGCCAGAGAAAACTCAATCCACGATTTAGATATTTCGATTACCACACAGTTTCTGGCTATACTAATCCACATGCTCTTGTAGGTATTGTTGGCACAAAGCTGAATCGTCGCTATGATAAATTTAACAACGAAACATTCCATGCAGGAATCTATTTGGATGTTTTCCCCCTAGATGCTGCGCCTGATACTGTAGAAGAACGTGCTGACCATGCGGCAAAGGTAAATGCTGTAAAGAGGAAAATTTATATCAAACGGCATTACAACTATAATGGTTCTATAGTTTCAAAATTCGGGAAATGGGTTAGAAGTCTTCGCTATGTAGGGGTCAGTATTGACAAACTGAACGAAGAACTTGATGTAGAGATGCGACGCTATGAAAATGCGGGGACACATTATCTTTGCTCTATGGCTGGACGGCATCCTTATGAAAACGAATGCTCACCTTCTGAGTGGTTTGGAACCCCTGTCTTGGGTCAATTTGAAGATCGCCAGTATTATATTCCCCAGGAAGCTGATAAGTATCTAACGAAAATGTATGGAGACTATATGCAACTTCCGCCGGAGAGCGAACAGAAGGCAGATATGGATTACTTTGAAACTGTTGTGTTTGACAAGGAATATGATTGAGCAAGGATGATACATACTCATTATCGGCTTAAGAGAAAAATTTCTTTACGCATTGCCCTTGTTGCTGATCCTCACAATATTACATGTGAGACAGTATTGCTTGATATTCGCACAAAGCAGCCGAACATTATCATTATAGCCGGCGATATTATCTACGGAGCAAAGCTTGACCGGACAGGATTCGTTTATAATCCGTCCACCCCGATGCTCACACGGTTTCCGAATGCAGATAAGCTGATAAAGACTCTTCCGACAATAGCTCCAACGTTCTTTTCCTATGGGAACCATGAGTGGTTATTGAATAAGGCTGATGTGGAGAGAATTCGGACTGCCGGTATTGTTATCCTTCATAACACTTTCATTCATCACAATGACCTTGTCATTGGCGGATTATCTTCACCAGATGTGACAAACTACTGGTTTTTCCAGAATGAATGGAGAGCGGGACATCCTGATGACATGAGAGGCAACCTACGCCGATCCTATTATTACTGGAAAACACACGAGGAAAGGAAGACGGTAGAGAGTTCATGGTTACCGGATTTTGAGAGCCAGTAAGGGTACAAAATCCTCATCTGCCATCATCCTGAATATTGGGCACTCAGGGAGCCTCGACTGTGTGATCATCCCATTGATCTTGTTCTTTCCGGACATGCGCATGGTGGCCAGATAAGATTTGGAAATCAAGGATTGTATGCCTCTGGGCAGGGATGGTTTCCGAAATACACAAGCGGTATCCATCATGGAAAGTATGGAGATATGATTATCAGCAGAGGGCTTTCGAACACACTGAGGTTTCCGAGGATCTTGAATCCTACGGAGATTGTGTATGTGAATGTCACTGCTGGCACGCGCGGAGATGAAAGAGAGGGATCTGCTTTATAGGAATGTATGATTTATCATCCAAATTCAATACCTTCTATAGCTCCTATGTCGTGCTTCCGCAAACGGATCAGGATGACCTTCATCATAAGAAAAATCTTAACGTTCAGCGATTGAAAGACGGCTTAAAAGAGTATAACACTGAGAACAGGACATCCTATACTGTTGTCGATAACTGCGTTCAAGGATCCGTTGCAATGTCTACAGTTGTTCAAAACGAAAACAGTGACTACGACATTGATGTTGCTATTGTATTCAATAAAACTGCATTGGGAAATTTAGGAGCCTTGGCAACCAGAAAAATGGTCGCAAATGCACTGAGCCGTAAAACAAAGCAGTTTAATGCTGACCCTGAAGTTAAGACCAGCTGCGTTCGCGTACAGTATGCTGATGGATACCATATTGACTTTGCGGTATATCGTAGAGAGTGGGATGCTTGGGATCAATGTTACAAATATGAACATGCTGGATCCGATTGGTCAGAGCGTGAGCTGAAAGGACTCACTGATTGGTTTAAAATTCAGAACGATGAATCAGATGGCAAACTGAGAAAGGTAGTTCGACTATCCAAAATGTTTTGCAAATCGCGTGATTCATGGAAGAACATGCCCAGTGGTTTGCTTCAGACGGTTCTATGTGATGAAAAGCTTCAAACTGTCTATAATCGGATTGATGAATTGTTTTACTATACGACGCGGGGCATCGTAGACAGGCTTGAAGCGGATTTGACAGTATCAGCCCCAGTGGACAATGGCAGAGATCTTACTCCTAGGAAAAGCGACATTCAGAAAATGACCAACTGGAAAAACAGGCTGAAGAGTAAACTGGAAGATATGGATGTGCTTTTCAGGGATGACTGTACAGAAGAAGATGCCTTGCAAGCATGGTATGGATTTTTTAACCACACTTATTGGGAGCAGCAGGTTTCCGAAACTTCCAGTTACTCACTTGCGACCGTACAAAAGTCTGGGGTTCGGTCTTTTGCCGATACTGAGCAATTTATCGAAGACATGTTCTCTGTAAACCTATATCATAGTGTATCTGTTTCTTGTACAGTAAGTGGTGATGGTTGGAGGCCGAAACCTATAAAGGAATTTCTTTCATTATTAAAGCGATTCTTACCTCATAATTTTGAAATCAGATGTTCAGTTTCATCGACATCAGTTCCTTACCCCTATGACGTTTACTGGAAAGTGAAGAACGTCGGGCCTGAGGCTGAAAGAAGGAATCAACTTAGGGGGCAGATTGTTAATAAAGGTAATTCTATTGTTGAGCACACGAACTTCTTCGGTAATCATTATATTGAGTGCTATATCGTGAAAAACGGTGTATGCGTGGCAAAACAACGAATTGAGGTTCCCATCGGCAGGAGGTGATCGCACATGGGGAAAAAGGTAGGCTTTTTGATCCTGTGGATTATGCTTTCCATTGTCGCTGGTATTGCAATTTGGCAGTGGGGGAAAAACGACTGTGGACTTGGCGAAGCCTTGTCCGGCGCATTTATTGCCATCTTCCTTGAGAAGGCATGGAGTTCCATACAGGATATTTTAGATACAACGAACTGGAAAAAATCTCAACGGATGCTGAAGCGTGGTGGATTCATTAACGATGACACCATCATCCGCATTTCATTTGCATACCTTTTCCGAATAAAGGCAGCCGATAAATATCTTCTTGTGCCGAATGGCAGAAACACAGGGAAATATCAGCCAGTTGGAGGCGTATATAAACTAACTGACGGAGAGAAACTCTATTTGAAAAACCATTACCAGGTAATGGATGATAACAAGATTCTGATAGACGAATCCTCTCGGAACGATTACCGGCTTAGAATGTCGAGTAAGTATTTGAGATCTTTCGTAAGGCGCTTTGATGGGAAGGCTGTGCGAGAGAGAATAGAGAATCTTAGCCGCGAGTTTAAGGAAGAACTTATCGATACGGGTATTTTAAGTTGGTCACAAATTAAATATCGTTTCTGCGGTAGGCATATGACAGAGCTTCGGTTTGGCGAACATTTTCAGATTTATGAACTGCTTTTAGCTGACGTCGTGGAATTAATTCCAACATCCGAACAGGAAAAGGATCTGAAGAGTTTATTGGGGACAGAATCTGATCAGTATAAATTTGCTACAGCAGAGCAGATATCTTGTCTCGGCATGAATACCGAAACAGGAGAACTGTTTGAATGGATCGGTGACCACACGAAGAAGATTCTCCAGGAAAATGAGGGGGATTTGGATAAGGTCACCGGCGTTGGGAAAGTATTTACAGTGCATTTGTGATATGCCGTATTTTAGCGAGGCAAGAACGTATGAAAAAGAAAGTAATGACCGTTTTCGGTACGCGCCCAGAGGCGATTAAGATCTGTCCGCTGGTCAATGAGATGAAGAAAAGAGAAGGACTTGAAGTTGTCGTTTGCGTGACCGCACAGCACAGGCAGATGCTCGATCAGGTGCTTCAGACCTTCGGCGTAGTTCCTGATTACGATCTGAACATTATGAAGGACCGGCAGACGCTGTTCGACATCACAACGAACATCCTGAACGGAATCAAGGCTGTCCTTGAAGAGGTAAAGCCGGATGTGGTACTGGTGCACGGCGATACATCCACAACCTTTGTGACAGCTCTTGCTTGTTTCTATCTTCAGATTCCGGTCGGCCATGTTGAAGCTGGTCTGCGCACGTATAACATCTATAGTCCTTACCCAGAAGAGTTTAACCGCCAGGCTGTCGGCATTGTGAGCAAGTATAACTTTGCACCGACACAGCTTGCTGCGGATCACCTGAAGGCTGAAGGTAAGAACCCGGAGAACATCTACATCACTGGCAATACCGTTATTGACGCTATGCAGCACACGGTGAAAGAGAATTACACTCACCCGGAACTCGACTGGGTGGGAGATGGCAAGTTGATCTTCATCACAGCGCATCGTCGGGAAAACCTCGGAGAGCCCATGCATCATATGTTCAGGGCTATTCGTCGCGTGCTTGACGAGCATCCCGAGTGCAAGGCGGTCTATCCGATCCATATGAATCCTGTTGTCCGTCAGGCAGCTGACGAGGAGCTTGGCAATTGCGATCAGATCCATATCATCGAGCCGATAGAGGTCTTTGATTGCCACAACTTCGAAGCTCGTTCTTTCCTCTGCCTGACCGATTCCGGCGGAATCCAAGAGGAATGCCCGAGCTATGGTGTACCGGTTCTCGTGATGAGGGATACTACAGAGCGGCCGGAGGGTGTGGACGCCGGGACATTGAAATTAGTCGGCACGGATGAGGAGACCATCTATAAAACCTTCAAGCTCCTTCTGGAAAACAAGGAAGAGTATGAGAAGATGAGCCATGCCTGCAATCCGTATGGTGACGGCCTTGCCTGTGAGCGCATTGCTGACATTCTGGAGAAGGGAACATTTGAGCCCTGGATAGCCAAGTAAAGGAAGGAAAACGATGTGAAGGAGAAGAGGAAATATTTCTACGTAGTTGTTTATGCCCTTTGCATCCTTTACATCACAATTCTATCCAGAACTCCGGCACTTGTCAGAACATCTCGCCCAATCCCATTCTGGTCGTTCCTGGATTGGTTGAAGGGAAATTGGGTACGAGGCGGTTCCATTATACTGAACGTAGTTCTTTTCATCCCGCTTGGCTACCTGCTGGCAAGAGTTAAAAAGTCAAAGTGGATACCGATTATCACATGCTTGCTTCTTACAATCACCATAGAGTTGATTCAGTATTATACCTACCGGGGCTACTTTGATATAGATGATATCATAGTAAACTTCCTGGGCGGCGCTCTTGGGATTTTGTGCTATAAACGATTTGATAGTAAATTTGATAGTAAATTGAAGGGATGGCCTGTTAGCACCATCATGCTATTGGCAGGAATTGTTGGATGCCTCATCATATCCGGTAATACTGAGATTTATGAAACACAGTTTGCTTTTCGGATTGAAAGTGTTGTGCTGGAGGATAATAGGTTTTCACTGTCAGGAGAGTGCTATATCTACAACCGGGAGGGCCTTGATTATCAAATACATCTGAAAGACGATACCAGAAATTATCCGATGGAAACTACAGTGGAGGGCAAGCATTTCATTGCCAAAGCGGATGTACCGGAAAAAGAATACGAAGTTGATGTTGTTTTTAATGGCTACCAGCCAATAAGTACGGGAACGTATATCGTCGGAGATAAAGTCGAGTATGTAGCAAATGCGCTTGAGCCAGAAGTGAGAAGTACCGATCTGGATTCAATAGTCCAAAACGGTGTTCTGAAGGTTTATAACGAAGATTATGATGCTTTTGTTTACGAATTTGATAACCATCTGTACTGGCTAATCGGAACTGACTTCGATGCCAGCATCATTTATCACCTGTACACAACGGAACCAGAGAATCTACCGGAAGAGCGAAAGCAGTACGGTTTCGATAACCGAGGATTCAGGATCGATTCAGAAAAAGAACTTACGGAAACAATGAACTGTGGGAAGTATAGGGTGTTCTCTGATATCATCCCCACAGAGTATTATGTTACAGCTATAGCCGTAGGAATGAACAAAGGCCCGGACATCCTCTGGAGAGAATATTTCAGACCAGTGAGATAACGTCACCGCCATCGTAGTCGGCTTCAACACAGATGGCACGATCACATGGACGGAGAGCTTTAGAATCGAGTAGCTGGATGATACGCAGTGAAGGGGAAGGAGGCCTCAGGAATGCCAATTCAGATTAACAACAACGACGGATGGTTATTCCCAGAGCCTCAGTCAAACACAGTGCATGATATATCTATAGACGATTTGAATTCGCTGTTAATGATTGCTGAAGAAGATGATCGATGGGCGGAACGGGTACGACAAGAGGTTGTTGCAAGAGATCAGGCAATTAAAGATGGATCATGGAGAAACAAACCTTGAACGAACTGGCTTGTGGAAGAGTTTCAAATAATGAATACCGCCGGTACAGTTATCCAGTATCCTTATGGGCTACGAGCTATAACTTTTCCAAGCAAGCGACATCTCTATAGAGGAGAGAACAAGAAGTACCCTGCGACTATTCCATCTTTGAATCGCTTGCTGAGCAAGATCGATGATCCAAAAGCAAAAGAACTCTATCGTGCTATTGCTTACATGCGTAAATGGCAGTTTGCGGGTGTTCTGTGGCAGATCAACGTTGTTCCATATTGGGATGCGAAATTGTGTGATGTGAATTATGATGCTCTTGCACAGCACTACGGCTTTAAGACTCATCTACTTGATTTGACAAATGATTTCAGAACGGCGTTATTCTTTGCTACTTGTAAGTATGTTGAGGATACAGATTCCTTTCTACCACTGACAGATGATGATATAAATCAGAGTGAAGAGACTCAGTACGGATATATCTTTCTGGGTTATCGACTATTTCAATGGTGGCGGGGTCATGAACTGGAGTATGAAACATCTACACACTGACACGAAGGCACCTAACTGGAACAGGCGATTCTATCTGCAATCCGGAGATATGGACGGAGTGGCAATGCAGGTTGGCTACCAGCCTATGTACCGATGCGGATATCAGAGCGGATACATTTATCCGATGAGAAATGAACCACGCCTGCAAGAAGACTGGCACTTTGAAAAGCTGCGATTTAAACAGTCGGCAGAATTATCACAGCAAGTCTACGACATGATGGATGGTGGCAAAAAGGTTTATCCCAACGAAGGCCTATCTGAGATCAGAGAAATCATAGAGGAATTGAAGGAAACGGTAGTTTTCTCCATGATTGACTTAAATACCACATATGAGGTCGATGGGATCGATAAGATGATATTCCCAACAATAGATGATTTGAAATTGGCAATCCAAGGATTCGAAACCGAGGAAGGCCGGATCGAAATCAGGGATGAAGAAGTAATCCGTAAGATTCCACAAGCCGTGCTGGATAGAGTGAACAATCAGTATGATGGGAAAGACTTGCTTGAGCAGATTGGCGGGATGCTTCACCAGAAATATCCTGACGAGGAATATAGGAAACAGCGTTGCATTGAAATCTACGGACAGCTGATATAAAAATGCAGAGAGTGATAGATACTAAATCTTAGTGAGTAGGAAGGCGCATATGGCTCCGTACTTCACAATTAAAGATGGTGAGGCGGTCCCGATTGATCAGCTTCCTGATCTGTCAGGTTTCAAATCCAATCTCGACGGTCTGTGTTACTGCTCCTCAGAAGAGACGCTTCCTGACGGTCATAAGAGTCTTCACTGGGAGCAGTGCAAGATCTTCACACAAGATGAGGTCGATGAGATAGAACAGGCTGCTGTGGTTATGGAGCGACTGTTTGAGAATCTCTTCAGGCTCGATGCAGCGAAAGAAGCTTTTCAGGAATATAAGGATCAGCTGAAGTCCACAACATCTGGGCATTCGCAGGAAAAAGCAAAAGCGGATCGCCGATTTAGAGTCTTTATTCTGGAATGGAAGCTATTTCTGGACCACTGGAAGAACTATATCGAAAACGGCGCACAAACAAAATATTGGTCTGATAAATCTGATGTAGAGAAGTATATTAATGCTTACAAGCAGCTTTATCAAGATCTGATCGATGAAGCTGAAAAGTGCGATGCTTTCGTGGTTGCTTGGGCAATCCGAAACCATGTCGCGCATGCAGATAATGCAATAAGTTGGTTCCCGGTCGATCAAAACGGTGCGAAAGCGCTGATTGTAAAGAGCATGCTTATGGAACGTTGCAACACAGACAGACGTGCACAATGGCAAAAAGATGCGATAGAACGTCAGCCGGACATGATCGATCTGACTGCAGTCGGTGAGCAGGCACTCGCAGAAGCAGACAAAATCATGGAAGGTCTATTGCAATTCCAAATAGATGATGATAATACTGCTGCAGCAGTAACGCTGCTCAAGGCACAGACGAGAATAGAAGAAGCCGGAATTAAAGCTGACCGCTGGATGATTTTCTTCAATAACGGCTTGGAATGGACTCTAGGCCAAGAGGTCGGTGTTATTCAGCGAGTTGCTGATGAGAACGGCGAGCCTGTGAATGAAGAGGCTAAGAAGGTAAACGTAATGGTCCCTGGAATGAAGCTTAGCTATAGAGCATTGAACTGGATAGGGTATGTTGCATTTGCCGGTTACTTTAGTCATCTGGTAAAGAGCGAAAAATGGAAGACCCTGCAGGAAAAATACTGGAAAGAGCCGGTTTGATCCCGGCTTTCTTTTCCTAGGTCCCGTGTAGAATAACATGAGTAGGAGAACATGGGTATGAGTAAAAAGAAGATAACTGATCCGGAAGGCTCGATGGAGGAACTCATCGCCCGCGCTGTGGAAGCAGCCAAGGCTCCCTTCATCCCAGACCGCAAAGCTGAACTGCCATCTCTTCGATCTGTCGCGGAGGAGCTCGGCACAACGGTAATCAGGACAAGGAAACTGCTGATCACTGCAGAATATTTCTCATCCCCGACTGCCACAACTGTGCAGCGTATGAAAAGCGAGGGGAAGACCATAGAGGAGATTGGAGCAGCGCTCCACCTTAAACCCGCCGCCGTCTACGGCTATCTTCCGTATGAGAATCTCGCTTACAACCTGCCACAGACGACCAGCAATGCGGATCGGCACAAGAGGTACAGAGCGACGAAGAAGTTGAAGGTGGCGGTGGACACAGGTAGCATAGAGAAGATCTCGGCTACGCTCTGGCGCTGCGTGTGCATCTTCTCCGGCTATCCATTTACTACATCCGGGCGAGGTATCCGCTCGGGTGTTGCATACACCTATCAGGTCAGTCACACCCCGTCTGCGGGCGGACGGCATTATGGCGGGAATTCTATCCCTGGCTACGGGAACGAAATCTGGCTGACTGTGAACGGAGAGAAGAAGGAGAAGAGCATAAGCCGGAGTACGGTTGAGCTAGGATTCCAGAAATATTTGGAAGTGCTGGAGGAAGAGGGAACAGTTAGCGGGCCGAAAAAGCTCGGTGTGTTCAGCTCATCTTATCTGCTCCCTCTGTTTAAGAGATTTTATCCCGCAGAAGCCGCGTCCAGCCGTTCTGGTGGATGAGGGTCTCTTTTTACCGTATGTGAGTAGAAAGACATGGGTGTGTTTTTTACACATAGTGTGTAGAATGGCACGGGTAAACATATAAAGCAACGGGGATGGTCAAAAGTGATATGTACCCCCATTACTGGACAAAAAGCCAGTAATGGGGGTATTAATATGAAATACAGTAATGAATTCAAACTCCGGTGCATTGAGATGTACTATCAGGGAAAGTATCCGAAAACACCAAAAGGGCTCAAAGATGTAACTTTTCACGAACAGATAAGGAGGTGGGTCAGAAGAAGTGAGAAGGGTGGACTTGAATCGGTACAGCACAAGGCACATCAAAAGCAATGGACATCGGAAGAAATACTTGAACTGGTCTCACAAGTGATGACTGGAAGATCCTGTATGTCGGTGGCAGAAGGAGCAGGGATACGAGGTAGTATGTTGTACGAATGGGTACGCAAATATAAAATGGAGGGGTACGAAGGACTTGTAAACAAGAAGAAAGGCAGAGCGCCGAAGGAGACTCCA
>Ga0129307_1001081_pt1 | contig 33121 bp, 22 predicted proteins | sample P1105metagenome_FD_94437 | JGI IMG/M metagenome (GOLD analysis project Ga0129307, IMG submission 94437) | Capybara group fecal microbial communities from Wisconsin, USA - P1105 metagenome | ecosystem: Host-associated > Mammals > Digestive system > Large intestine > Fecal | place: USA: Wisconsin...
AACCAACAGCAGAGAAATCTGAGCCGCCGGCGCAGCCCGATCCCCCTGATGAAACAGAAGCGAACATCGAAGCCTTCCTGGACTGCTTCTGAGGGGTGCACCACAAGTGGTATCACGACGGGCAGAAAAATGATACCACTTGTAATACCAGCTCAAAACGCAAAAAGCCAACGGCATAAATTGGAAGGCCTTGCCTTAAGCCGGAAAATGAAGCATCACCCGAAACCAAGTTAATACCAAAAGCGCACCAAACCCCTGCACCTGAAAAGTTGGTATCAAAGACCAACCAACAGGTGCAGGGGCCTTCTTCGTATCTCAGCGAACGCTGAAGCGGGGTATAACGCCAGGAATACCCCACAACCACAGAGCGCAAGCTCTGGTTTTCAGGGGCTTGGGGGCGGAGCCCTCAACAAGCTTTTTGCAAAATGTATTAACTTTGCATTGCTTGCCAGTTTTATCCCGAATTCGGGATAACAGGGACTGTTTGCAATGCGGAATTCCATTTTGGTTTATAGCGTACAAAGTATTCCTTTCTTACTGCTTCCTGATCCTCTGCATGATCGCTGCAAACAATGCTGCGCAGCCAACAGACATCGGGAAGATAATCGCCATCCGCACAGACAGGGACGCCGTGGGTGCGACATATGTGAACAGTTCAATCAGCACCGGATGGAAAAGATAGATAAACAGGGAGATGCTGCCAAGGTACGCAAAAGCCCGGTTTGGCTTTTCTTCCCTGATCTGGATACCTTTTCCGGAAAAGGTGATGATCATGGCCAGACCGACGCCGATGATGGTCACGGCCATACAGACCGGCTGGAGGCTTCCCGGCAGCGGCAGGAAGCCCAGCAGTACGGGCAGTCCATAACCGATACATTCAACGGCTTTCAGCCTGCCGATGTTGGCAATGTCCTTTTTAGTAAAACAGGAAGCGGCTTCATAAATCAGCATGCCGATGTGCATTTCCAGCATGGCCCGAAAATCCCACATCAGATTCTGCGGCATCCCTTGGAGCACGATTGCCAATACCAGCGCCAGCGCACTGAAGAATCCCATGGAAATCAGGTCAGCGGTAAGGCTCTTGTACTTCTTCCGCAGCAGCAGAAGCACCAGGAACATGACCAGCATGCACAGCAGCATGGAGGAGAGATACCACTCCGGAATGATCAGGCTCTCCGTATACGATCCATTCCAGAAAGCACCCATCTGCACCAGGAACATGCCCGGAATGCCGCGCCCAAGCCGCCAGCCGCTTTCCGCACGGTCAAAAATCACGACTACCAGGATCATAAGCACCATAGCTGCAACATGTCCTGGCAGGATACCGATGATCTTTCCTTTCATAAAGGCACCGGTTTCGGGAAGCAACTTCGCGTCTGCCTTCTTCGAAATCTTTTCTACAGACCTTGCCATAAAATATCCCGAGATCAGGAAGAAGAACTCGACCGCCACTGCGCCGTTGGCAAAAAAGTGAGCGCCGCCGTCTTTCATAGACATCTGGATGTGATACCCGACCACCAGCAGTGAAAAGAGAAACCGCATCCATTCAACCAGTGTGTTCCGCTTCATTGCATTTTGCTCGCTTTCCTCAGCTGATACATTGCCCACAGATCATTGATCGCAGTATAGATCAGAGATACCGCCATGAAGCGCTCCAGCACCGCGCCGCTGTCAAAGGGATAAATGACCAGCAGAACACCTACCACGATGGCCGCCGCAGCGCCAATAAGAGAAACCCACCAGGGTGCACCGCTTTTCTCTTCTACCTTCAGCGCCTGCAGCAGATTTGCGCAGCCGTTCAAAGCGACGGTCAGGCCGAGAATCACTTTCATGGCCGCCGCGATATACCCGGGCTGAATGATACTGAAGATGCCCACACCCATGATGACTGCACTGAGAGCCATCAGGAGGTAGGTTGTGTTGCTTTTTTCCTTCCCACGGATATAGCCGATCAGCGTCAGCAGACCCGCCAGGGCAATGAGTGCCGCCGTTACCTGACCCGCTCCCAGCATCGCGCCGATGGGATTCCACAGAATCATGATGCCCTGTACCAGCAAGATGAGCGCCATGATCAGGCGGTTGCGCTGAATCGCTTGTACCCAACCCATGATCCTTTGAATCGCCGTTTTCTTTTCCTTTGCCATGGTATTTCTCCTCCTTCATCGAAGTGCCTTGACATTTTTGCCAGGACACGATAACCAGGGAATATATCGCTGCCATCTGCCTGTTGGAGCCAATTCTGCTTTGCCATCCGGCAAAATGATTTCAGCTTCATGACCCGCAGGCACATCCACCGTCAAGGTCAGCTTATCACCTTCTATCGCCCACGAAACATGAATGTCGCCAATCCCGCCTTCCGCATGGGTCAGCCCACCACCAATGACTGGCTGCACCCGGAAGCGGCGATAGCCGGCCTCCAGAGGCTCAATGCCCAGAATACGGCGATAGAAGAAGGCGCATACCGCCCCATAGGCGTAATGGTTGAAGGAAACCATGCCCAGCGTTTCCGGATCGATGACGCCATCCTCACCTAGCGCATCCCAGCGTTCCCACATGGTGGTCGCGCCAAGTCGGATGGGATAAAGCCAACCGGGGCATTCTTCATTCAGCAGCAGGCGATAGGCATCCTCCCGATATCCGTTATCTGCCAGAGCAAACAGGATGTAGGGCGTTCCTGCAAATCCGGTGGGAATTCTGTATCCATTTGCCCTTACCAGTTCTGCCAGCCGTGCGGCACAGGCGGGACGATTCTTTGACGGTATCAGCCCAAAGTAGAGAGCACAGGCATAATGGCTGGCATAGTCTCCCTTCAGGTAGCCATTCTCATGAATATAGAGCGCAGCATACGCATTCTGAATCTGACGAAGTGTCTCCCTGTAGCCGGCGGCATCTTCCTTTTTTTTCAGAATCTCTGCTGCTTCAGCCACACGGGAAATGCTGCCGAACATAAACGCGGTGGCCAGATCATTGCCCTTGACAATCCAGGACTCGTAAGGTTCCCCCGGCGCACACCAGTCGCCGAACTGGAAATCGTTTTCATCCCATACCCAGCGGCGGAGCCCCTCTCCGTGAGCGGCGGCTGCGTTCAGCTCGGCCTCCACCCACATTTTCATACTGGGATACTGCTCCGCCAGCAAAGCTTTGTCCCCGTATGCCTGCCAGACCGCCCAGGGCACCAGCACCGCCGCATCGCCCCAGATGGCAATGGGAAAGACCCTGCCTTCAGGCTGGAAGGTGGCATTTTCCGGGATAACCACCGGTATCGCACCATCCTCGCGCTGATACAAACGCAAATCGCGCAGCCATTTTCTCATGAAATCATGGATGTTTCGATTCATAGCTGCGGTTTCAGCGAATACGGCAATGTCGCCCGTCCAGCCCATGCGCTCATCCCGCTGTGGGCAGTCGGTGGGAATGTCGATAAAGTTGGAGGTCTGTCCCCACTGTGTATTCTGGTAGAGTCGATTCAGCCGTTCATCTGAGCATGAGAAGCGTCCGATCACCGGACAGTCGGAGGTCAGTACCGGGCTAGTAATCAAAAGCACCTCAATCGGCGCATCTGCTGTCACCTCCGCATATCGGAATCCCATGAATGTGAAACGGGGCATGTATTCCTGCTCGCCATCCTGACCGCAGACCCAGGTCAGGGTTGCTTTCGCGCTGCGAAGCGGCTGTGTGATCGGCTTGTCATCATTATCCAGCAGCTCCGCATGGCGCACGGTGATCACGGTTCCTTTGGAAGCCTTCACACGGAGACGGACAACGCCAGCGTGATTCTGTCCGAAGTCATAGATATTTTCGTGAACAGCAACCGGTTTCAGTTCTTCCTGAATCCGTACAAAGGCACCGTCATGCAGTTGAACCGCGGGTGTGTCCTTCGTCAGCGGGACAGCCGTATGCCAGTGCCAGCCGCTTTCATCCGAGCGGGTTCCGTCGTAGATCTCCCCGTTGTAGAAATCCGTATAACGCAGCGGGGTGTCGTCTGTCCACTGCCAGGTGTCATCGGTGACGATGGTTTCTTCCGCTCCGCTCTCATAAGTCAGCAGCAATGTCGCCCGCAGTCCCCGATGATCTCCGTAACGATTGTTTCGGTCTCCCAGGGTTCCAAGCCACCAGCCGTTGGCAACCAGAATATCCAGGCGGTTTTCACCCAAGAGCAGACGATGGGCGATATCCCATGTCTCCTCCTGCACATAGGACTCATAGTGCGTGTAGCTTGGTGTAAAGAAGGCGTCACCTGCCTTTTTACCATTAACGGATGCTTCATAGATGCCCATGGCTGTCACACGCAGCACTGCACTCATAGGCAACTTTTCAAGCGTGAAGATGTGACGGAACAGCTCCGGCGGCAGGGTGTTGTCCGCAGAATTTTTCTGACTTGTGCCAATCCAAATAGGTTCATGTGTCATTTCCCGACCCTCCCTGTTATGCGGATCAATCTGAAAGCAGAACGTTCCAGTTCCTTCCGATTGATGCGGCCTTCTTCCAAGCCTTCCAGAATTTGCCTGATCACAGGCGGGCCGCCAGGCATGACCACATCATTCCCGGCGGCAACGGCATCCGCACCGTCCACCACGATGTCCATGTCGCCCCAGTCGGTCACCACCAGGCCGTCATAGCCCCATTCCTCTCGCAAAATATGAGTGCAAAGGTCTGCGCTTCCTCCTGCGAAAGTGCCATTGATTTTGTTGAAAGAGGTCATCATGCAATGGATACCGCCCTGCCGCACCAGCATTTCAAATGGTCGGAGGTACAATTCTCTCGCGGCACGCTCGGATACGATAGAATCCACGGAGTCAATCTGTTTTCTGGCACTGCCCCTACGAAAGGTTTCCTGCTCATTCAGAACAAAATGCTTGGCACAAACCAGCACCGGATGCTTTTCCTGAACGCCTTTGGCAACCGCAACTGCGCAGGCACCCGTCAGAAGCGGATCTTCAGAAAAATATTCAAAGTTCCTTCCGCACAAGGGATGACGGTGAAGGTTTGCCGCCGGACCCAGCCACACATCCACCTGCTCCGCTTCACACTCCGCACCTATCGCATTACCAAACTGATACAAGAGATTGATATCCCAGCTGCAGGCCAACAGCATCTCCGTAGGCCAGGCAGTCCGCCCGATACCGGCTGGGCCGTCCTTGTAGCAGAGGGAATGGATGCCCTGGTCCGGGATGGCCGGGGAGACATACCCGTTCTGTCCCACGGGATGATCATTGACGGTCACAGGTCGGTCTGCTTCATCAAAAATCGTTTCCGGATCAACAATGTCCTGAAAAGCGGAAAAAGGGGTGCCAGGCCCATAGCCCACACAGAGCGCCGCGAGCTGCCGCTCGCTCAGCGCATGTGTTTCCTGCGAGACGGTTTCCACAGGCCGATCGGCTGACAGCACCTGAAGGTCCAATGCCCCCAGTGTCAGGGTTGGTAAGGCCTGATGGTCCCGGAGCGGTGCCCGTATTCCCTTCAGGAAAGAGATAGTCTCCCGGGCCTCACGGCTCAGGCGCAGCCGGTTTGCGCAGGCCTGAAGTATTACGGTTTTGGGCACCTGCAGGCAGGCGATCTCCCGTATCTGCGCGCTGCTGGTGCCCAAAAGAAGGGAATACTGTCCCGCCTCCACCCGCCAGGAGGCGCTTTTTTCGTCATACGACCGCAGTGCTTCCCATGAAGCATGGAGGATCACCCGCTCCATCTCGCCTAGCTGTAGCAGACTGGTTTTCGTGAACGCGATCAGTTCCTTGTTCGAGCGCAGAGGTTCCATGTTTTCAGGTGCAGCATACAACTGCACGGTTTCTTTTCCGGCACAGGTGCCAATATTTTGTACTTCGCAGCAAACGGACAAACCGTCTGAATGCTTTTCCACCTGAAGGAAGTGAATCTCAAAATCCGTATAGGAAAGGCCATAGCCGAAAGGATACAGTGGCTTCACACTAAAGGTATCAAAGTATCGATAGCCCACATAAATATCCTCAGCATAGACAGTCACAGGGCACTTTGAAAAGCCTTGATTACCACGAGAAAGTTCCAGCCCGTAATCCTCATAGCTCAGCGGATGGCCTTTATCAAAGGAAAAATGCTTCCAGCTTGGCCAGTCCTCTGCTTGTTTGGCCCAGGTAAAGGCCAGATTCCCCGATGGATTCACCTTTCCGGAAAGAATTCGCGCCAGCGCCGCCGCGCCGCCTTCCCCGGGGATCCCCAGAAAGAGAATGCACTTGATCTGGGGGAATGCCTCTGTCCAGCTCAGGTCGATCAGTCCGTTGATATTCAGCACCAGAATGACACGTTTAAAAGAGCCACAGACCTGTGCGGCCAATGCCTTCTCGGATGCTGTCAGAAGATAGTCGTCCTCATAGTGTCGATCGCATTCTTCTCCCCCTGCATTTCGGCCCAGCACCAGAATCGCGGTATTGGTAGATGATGCTGCCTGCTTCAGCAAATCATCCGGAATCAAAAACTCCTTTTTCGGACCGTGATACTGCCCGAAGATCTCATACATCAATCCGCTGTGCAGATATTCTTTGCCCTTATTCCAGTCAATTTCTCCCGCATGGCGCTCCGGATCAGACTCCAGCGATTCCAGATAGAAGTATTTGAGCGACTGAAAAAGCAGAAAGCCTTCTTCTTCCAGCGCTTCCGCAATACACGGCACGCCCTCAGCATGCGTGCTGCCGGAACCATTCCCGGAATAAATGGTGTCAATTTGAGCCCGTCCAAAAACTGCAATCGTTTTTCCTGGTGCAATCGGGACACAGCGTTCGATATTCTTCAACAGGACAATGGATTCTTCTGCCAGATCCCGTGCAAGTGTTCTGGAATTCATGCTTGATTCTCACTCCTGGAAAAGAAGAAGCGTGTCAGACGAATCTCTACACGCCCCTTGAACTAATTTATTCAGCCTTTTACTGCACCGATGGCAATTCCTTTGACGAACTGCTTCTGCACAAAAGGATAAACGATCATAACGGGAAGAATACACATCACAGTCACCGCCATGCGAACAGCTGTCGACGGCATATTGATGGCTCCGGTCACCGCCTGTCCTCCCTGTTGCATGCTTTGTTTAATCGCTTCCATGCTTCGTTGGATGTTCATCAAAAGAACCTGCACTGTATAAAGGCGATCATCGTTGATGTAATACAGTCCGTTGGTCCAGTCATTCCAATAGCCCAGCCCCACCAGAATCAGAATTGTTGCCAGAATCGGTTTGGCCATGGGCAGGACGATACTCCACAGGATCCGGAATTCGTGAGCACCGTCAATGCGTACAGCCTCAATCACAGCCTCCGGAATGTTGGTGGTAAAATATGTCCGCATCATGATCACATTGAATGCGCTCATCAACAGTCCCGGAATGATCAGCGCAAAAAATGTATTCTGAATCCGAAACATCCGGGTCCACATGATATAAGTCGGAACCAGACCACCGGAGAACAGCATGGTAAAATACAGGAAAAAGGCAAAGAAGCCTCTTCCAAAAAGCTCCTTTCTGGAAAGCGGATACGCAAACAGGGTTGTGATCACCAGGTTACACAATGTGCCGATGATGGTTACCAGAAAGGACAGTCCATACGCCCGCAGCATGGATGTAGAGTCCGCCAGTACATAATGATAAGCCTCCAGGCTCAGCTTTTTCGGGAAGAAGGAATATCCATTCACAATCAAAGCCTGCTCATCCGTCACGGAGGACATGATCAACAGCACAAACGGCGCCAGACACATGACAGTAATCAGAATCATGACAATATTGATCCCGATTTGAAATCCTCTGTCTTTTTCGACCAATTTTTCTCGCCTCCTTAGAACAGTGCGCTTTCATTGTCAATCCGCCGAACAATGATATTGCTGGCAAACACGAGTACGAAGCCCACAGCGGATTGGTATAAACCTGCAGCAGCCGTCATGCCGATGTTGTTACTCTGAGTCAGTCCCCGATACACATAGGTATCAATGGTGTTGGTCACATTGATCAGCGTTCCGGAATTCATGGGCACCTGATAAAACAGGCCGAAATCAGACCGGAAGATATTTCCCAGACTCATCAGCGTCAGAATGATGATAGTCGAACGCAGGCTTGGCAATGTGATGTGGATAATTCTCTGCCAGCGATTCGCGCCGTCCACAATGGCCGCTTCATAGAGGGAGTAATCAATACCGCAGATTGTCGCAAAATAAAGGATACTGTTATAACCCAATCCCTTCCACAGATTTACAAAGATCAGAATAAACGGCCAGTACTGGGGGCTGTTATACCAGCTGATGGCTTCCTTTCCCATCGCAGGCAAAACCGTCTTGTTCAGAAAACCGTTGCCGTCACTGAGAAAGGCAAAAACTAGATAGCTGACGACGACCATGGAGATCAGGAAGGGAATCAGAATAACCGTCTGGTAAATCTGCTTGGCTGCTGTGCTCTTCACCTCATTCAGGAGAATCGCAACAATGATGGCGCAAACTGTTCCAATGACAATAAAGGCCAGATTATACAGGAGTGTGTTCCGTACAATAATCCATGCGTCATTCGTCTTGAACAGAAACTCAAAGTTTTTGAATCCAATGTTGGGGCTGTGATATAGGCCGCTCCGTACGTTATACTGCTTAAAGGCCACAACAATTCCCGTCATTGGAATATAATTGTTGATAATCAGATATGCAATGCCGGGGAGCATCATCAGATATAGCGGCCAGCTTCTCCGCAGACTCTTAAATGCTTTTTGCATGTCCATTCCTTTCTGCCCGCACAAGTGTTGTTCGGAAAGCTTTTGTTCGGAAGTATCATTTCTCTGGAAACTCGGCGGACAATTGATTATGATCAGAAAGAGGGCAGGCAGGATATCCCGCCTGCCCTCTTGGAAACTCATTGTCCGGAGGTCATCATCTTATTTTCCGAGGAAAGCATCCAGCTGGCGCTGTTTTTCATCAATGATCGTCTGCAGACCAGCCGCATACAGTTCTTCATTAAACTGCTTCAGGCCTTCAGTGGGTTCAATCTGTCCCCAGCGCAGGGCCGTCTCATACTTTGCAATCACGTTGTTGCATGCAGTGATCTCATTCATCACCATCATGTTGTCAAACTTGAACCCAATGGCTACGCCAGCACTTGCGCTGTCGTCAAATTCCTTGTTCTTAGTCCAGATATCCTTGTCCACGCCGACGCCGGTCAGCGCAATGGACTGATTCGGCCAAACCCATCCCATGGGGCCCCAGGTGCTGCCGGTGAGAGTCTGCGCTGCACCGTCCACCACTTCATAGTCACGGCCTTCAATACCATAGTACAGAAGATTCATGATGTCAGCGTCCTGATACATCAGATTCAGCAGCTTCATGGCTTCCACAGGATGTTCGCTGACGGAGGGAATGATATAACCCGCATTGCCCGCATTGGAGTCAATGAAGGGCGGCGTCAGTTCGATCACATAGCCCCGCTTGCCTTCGCCCCAATAGGTGCCGGCATCCATTTCCTGGCGCTTCAGGGGACTGATGTTTTCAAAGGTCGCATAACCGATGCTTGGAATCAGTTCACCGCCGCCCTGAGAGGTCGTCACGGCATCAGGCATCAGAAGGCCTTCCTGGTTCCACTGATACATCCGTTCCACCAGCTCTTTATAGGCTTCGGTTTCATACATGTTGACAACCGTGGTGCTGTCCGTCGCGCAGTCTTCCAGAATGCCCAGGCCGTCCCAGAAACCAGTACCCAGGTTGTCCCAGGCAAAGCCCTTCTGCATGCCGCCGCCGCCCCAGGCTGTGACAATCGGATATTTGTCCGGATGGGCTTCCTTGATCTTCAGCAGCATTTCATGCACATCGTCCCAGGTCTTTACGGTTTCCGGATCAATACCAACTTCATCTACCACGTCCGCCAGAATCGTCAGACCATAAGCGTTGGCGTTCACATTGACAACCGGCATGGAATACTGCACACCGCTAATCCGGCCCGCAGCCATCATGTCTTCACCGATGATCGCCACAGCTTCCTGACCATATTCCGCCACCAGATCATCCAGGGGCGTCGCCATTCCGTTGGTCACCAGGGTGGGCAGACCGCCCGAGAAAGCATGGAACATGACCAGATCCCACTGTTCGCCGGAGTTCATCGCCAGGTTCAGCTTATCGCCGTCGCCGTCACGATGAATTTCCACTTCCACACCCAGCTTCTCGCGAGTGATCTCGCTGACAGCTGCGGAAACCAGTTCCAGGTCTTCCGTCGTAGAGGTGTAACCGAAGCTCCACAGCCGCAGCTTCACCACATCGTCCGCGCTGGCCGCAGCGGGAATCGCCATGGCCGACACCATCAGAAGAGCAGCCATGCAAATGGCGCTGATCCGGGTCATCCAGTTTTTCTTCATGTTGAGGTTCCTCCTTCTTTACCTGATTATTGTTCGGGCTTCGCCCTTCAGGTTGATGATATTGTACCAATTGCAGAAGTAATTATATTGCACTTTCCGGTTCAAAATTATAATTTTCAGTCTGAAGTTGAAAGAATTTTAGAAATAAAGGGATGTCGGAGTATTCATCCAGACCTGCCTGCTTCGTCAATCGCTCTTCTGTTCCGCAGAATCCATTTTGCTTCTGTAAATATCTTTCTGCATCTTCGTGATAACACGCATCACATGTTCCGCGCAGGTGCGCAGTTCCTCTATGGACAAATCGTGATATACCGCTGCGGCAATGGCGTTCAGATCCGCACGGCTGCCGGGCATAATCAGATCATTTCCCGCCTTGATGCAAAGCACGGGATCCGAGCAGGGATATTTGGGCAGTCTACCATTTTCATCCGGTTCCGGCTGGCTGGTTGTACACCAGTCCGTCATGACCAGACCCCTGAAGCCCCATTCATTCCGGGCGATCTCTGTCAGCAACGTCCGCAGATTCGCTGTGTGTGTTCCGTTCAGCAGGTTATAAGAGGACATCACGGCCAGAGGCTGTGCTTTTCGGATAGCAATTTCAAAACCCTTCAGATAGATTTCCCGCAGGGCACGCTCCGATACATGGCTGTTGTTAAAATTCCGGTTATCTTCCTGATTGTTGCAGGCAAAATGCTTGATGGTTGTTCCTGCGCCGGGGTGCGCCTGTACGCCTTCCGTCATCGCCGCGGCGCAGCAGCCGGACAGCAGCGGATCCTCCGAATAGTATTCAAAGTTGCGGCCGCATAAGGGATTACGCTGAATATTCATACCCGGGGCCAGCCACAGAGCAATTCCAAATTGCGTCATTTCCGCGCCAACCAGATCTCCGCATTCCCGGATGGCTTCCGGGTTCCATGTCTGAGCCAGAACCGTAGCCGTTGGAATGGCGGAGGCGAACTGGTACATATGCTTTGCGTCAGGGTGATTCGGCTTCTGATTCTGGGGAAGCAGGAAGGAAAAGTTTTGTCCAAAGGGAGCTGATTCCCAGATCACATGGCCGTCTGCGTCCAGCATGAATTCCTGCGCGAGGCGCAGCCCAGCGGGGCCGTCCGCTAAAATCAGGTTAGGAACCTGTCGGCTTTCCATCAGCACTGCCGTCGTCTCACCGGCACCACCCGGGCAGCTTTGAGACGCCGCGCCAATTACGGAACTCTCGTCCACGCCATCCCTGGCGATTCCCAGGCACAGTCTGGCCAGTTCTCCTTCCGTCAGCTGATGAACAAATTCCTTCACCGTACAGCGGTCAGAGATCAGGTCCTCCATCGTCAGCATCTCTGCCGGATGGAATCCCGTTTCCTGTTCCTCTTCGAAGGAAACCGGATTGAGCATCCTGACATCCCGCAGAATCAGTATTTCCGCGGCGGCTTCACAAACCATCTCCTGCCTCTTCCGCTCCAGATGCATCATCTTCAGCGGAACATCCGGTGTAATTCGGGCTGTATATGTTTCACTGACCCGTTCTTCTTCCAGACGCAGAATCCCGCAAACTTCCGTCTCCTCAGCGTTCTGTCCCAGTCGCAGGAGATAGTCTCCCGCCTCCAGAACCCATACGCCGCGCTTGTCGTCCCAGGAAGCCATGTCTCCCGGTTCAAGCGTCAGGTCCAGGGTTTCTGTCTCACCAGGATGCAGGAGCCTGGTTTTGGCATAGGCCTTCAGCTCCTGATACGGTTTTTCAATCTTTCCTTCTGGCGCGGAAACATAAAGCTGCGCGACAGCCTTTCCACAGTAATGGGTTCCTGTATTTGTGACTTTGACCTTCAGATGAACTGCTTCTCCTTCCAGGGTCAGTGATTCCTTTTCCATTGAAAAGGAAGTATAAGATCTTCCAAATCCAAAGGGATAAGCGCTCTTTTTTCCCCGGGTGTCAAACCAGCGATAGCCCACATAGATGCCTTCCGTATAATATTCATCATCTGTATCCCCGCTGAGCCCGCTAAATCGATCTGCGTTGGGATAATCCTCATAGGCCGCGGCCCAGGTTGCTGCCAGATGTCCGCTGGGGGTAACCTTCCCGCCGAGCACATCCGTCACGGCATCACCCGCTGCCATTCCAGGCTGGCCCATCAGCAGCACTGCGTCCGGGCCGATCTGCCGCAGGAACGTTGTATCCATGACGCCGCCCACATTCAGCAGCACAATCAGCCGCCGATACATCCGGCGCAGTTGATAAAGCATCCGAATTTCCGCGTCTGTCGCCAGATAATCTCCAGGTTGATTCTTTCGGTCACTGCCTTCTCCTGCGTTTCGGGAGATCACATAAATGGCTGTCTCCTTCTCCTGATTTTCGTCATCCTCCGGCAACACGGAATCGATGCTTTCCTTTCGCAAACCATACAGTCTCCAGATCAGCGCATCTCCTCGAACACCTTCTGTATGCAGCTGCTGGATTTCCTGCTCCATTTCACTTTGGGCTTTCAGATCCAGCCGATCCAGCCAGCGGCTGGTCGTAATCCGGACGCCCGCGTTCTTCAGCCCCTCCTCCACGGATACTGTGTGCCGGTTGTTCACTTCTCCGGAGCCAGTGCCGCCCGCAACGGTGTGTCTGGCGCCATAGCCATAGAGAGCAATTTTACTTCCATATAAATCCAGCGGAAGTGCGCCATTGTTCTCCAAAAGCACCATGCCTTCCGCAGCGACCCGACGGCATATCGCCATATGACGGATTTCCCGGTCTGTGATCTCCATGGATGAGGAAGCACAATACTTTTTCATCGCTCAAATTCTCCTTCATTTGTCTTCTGATTTCTCCTCACTTCTTGAATGTTTCGGATGACGATTATGCAACCACTCTGCCGCCGCCCTGCGTCGTCAGTCGTGGGCATAATCTGTCTCCGAGACTCTCACTGGTCAAGAAGGAGGGTTCCGCCTGTTCTGCCAGTGTCAGCTGACGCAGAAGCCCCAAATCGGGGCATGCCAGGCACACCAGCATGTCCCGATTCGCTTACTTCTTTTTCTTTGCCTCTTTTGCGGCTTTCTTTGCCAGGTATTTCTGATTCTCCGTCTCGAAGTCCAGGCCCTTCTTCGCGCAGCGCTCCTTCAGGTCAGCGATGCGTTCCTGCTCGGCCTCGGCCAGCAGAGCCTCCTTCTCCCGACGCTCCTGCTCTTCGGGCTCCACCCATTCCTCACCGCGGGCCAGAACAGCCTCCTTGTGGCGGCGGGTCAGCTCCGTGTTGATTTCCGGCAGGTGCTTTTCCACATCCACAAAGGGCAGAAGAATGACATACACCGCGCACATGGCGATATCGAAGGCATAGAAGGCAATGTTGAAGAAATTCAGCACATCGGCATTCGGCGTGACGCCAGCCACATCCACAAAGCCTTTGCCCAGAATCGTGCTCTCAAAGCCTCCGGCGAATGGGGCATATACCAGGCTCAGCACCGCACTGATGATAGCGACGCCCATCAGGCCCTCCAGGCGGAGACCGGACTTGAACTCGATGTCGTCAAAGGCATAGCACAGCAGAGTGGCAAAGATGTACGCGTTGGGCAGCATGCCGGCCTGCTTGAGGAAACCTGCTGCCATGACCACCGTCATGTTGTCCGGGAACATGAATCCGATAATATTACCGGCCAGTGCCACCAGATAACCCACCCAGGAAACATTGCGGATGCCAAACTTCTTGGCCAGGGGATAGATGGCAATGGCACCGATGCCCAGCGGAATGCCAGTAATGATCTGGTAAATCGAGAACATGGCTGGGTTACTCTCGCCGCCAAGGATGTACTTGATATAGAAGTACTGCACATTACCGCCCTTGAAATTATCCACGATGCCGGTGGCCATGGTCAGGATCATCAGCAGGACATAGTACTTGTTGTGCAGCAGAGCTCGGATCTGATCACGAACGGGAATATTGTTTTCTTTATCCTCTCCGACTGTATCCGCCACGTCCTCAATGACGCGCTCCTTGGTATAGTAATACTCCAGCAGCAACAGGGGGATAGCGACAATGGAGAGAATCAGCATCAGCTTCGGATAGGCTGTGATGTCGTGATCCAGCCACATGGGCAGGATGACCATGTTGATCAGCATCCCAACGATAATGCCATTAACCAGCGTCCAGCTCAGCTGACGGATGAACTTCAGGTTGGCCTTCGCGCCCGGATCACGGGTGGAAATGGAGACAATATTATCCCGGAACAGGTAGAAGAAAGTTGATCCGATGGTGTTATAACAAATCACCAGGAAGAAGAAATAGATCCAGTAGTTCTCGCCCAATCCGTTGGGGCCGGCAAAGAGGAAGATCAGGCAGCCGATAGCGATGGAGGCAAAGCCAAAGATCAGGTGCCAGGGACGGAAGCGGCCCTGACGGCTCTCGGTGTGCTGAATCAGCCAGCCCACAAAGAGACTCATGAAGATGCCGAGGATCTTGGCAACGGTCATGACCACCTCATACCGGCCGCCCAGCGCCTGAATCATTTCTACGTTTTCTACGCCATACATGGCACCGGCCTGCTGGGTGAGAAACTTCTCCACCAATCCGGCGATGCCATTGACCACGAACATCAGGCCCAGCGGGCCAATCAAGTGGCCAAAGATCCGCTCCTTCCAGGTAACAGAACGGGTTTTGATCCGGGAATCCATGACGGGCTTCTCAAACAACCCGTGGTGCAATAAAGCGATCTGCTTGCTCATGGTGAACCTCCTGCTGTCTTCTTTCGATGAGAAGTGTTGAACTCCTTTGCTGAGAATAAATTATCACATATTCGGTCTTATTTATTGCAAAATACGGTTATTAATTGTAGATTTCAGTCAATCTTCAGCAGATACTGCACGCCGGGCACGCTACCGTCCAGATCAAAGCGCACAGAATCTCCATCCTTCTCTCCATTCAGCACTGCCAGCACCTCGCCAATGGGGCTGAGGATTTCCAGATCTGCCTTCTCTGCCTTCACGCAAAGGCTTCCATCCAACGTCTCGGCAAAGAGCTTGCCCGCGATGGTCACATTGGTGAAGGTGAAGCCCATCATGCTGGGGCCCTCGCCCATGGTCGTGTCCTCGCAGCCGGTGGTGCCCATCGCTGTCAGCAGGATTTTCCTGCTGTCCTTCAGCACTCTTCCGTCCATGGGCAGAGCGGCCAGCGTAATGCGCTCCTGCTTCGTCTCCACGGCGATTTTTTCACCCAGGCGGATGACTTCTTCCGGCTCGCCGGAGAAATAAGCGCATTGATCGGCGTTGATACCGAAGCGACTGTGGGTGGGATCGAAGCAGATTTCCCCGGTGTCGGAAATCAGCTTTCCGTCCACCAGGCCGGTGTGCTCATCCAGCAGCTGCCATTCCCGGAAGGCTTTGGTCACCTGCTCTGCGAATGCGGTGTAATTGCCCATGCCGGCCACGGCCTGGATGTCTTCAAACACCAGGTTCTTCGGATCTTTGGCCGCCAGGGGCAGACGGGTTTCATTCAGATCCTGACGAAAGGCGTCCGCGTGTTTGTTCCAGGCATAGTAGACGCCGTGCTTCGCCTCGCTGAGGTCAGCTCCATTGAAGAAGCCCGCGTTCACCGCTGCGTCAGCCTTGCCCTGGTAGCGAATTCCGCCGTCCAGGAACACATTCCGCATGCTGGTGATATAGGGCAGGAAACAGTTTGGCATCATGTGCATGTTGGGCAGGGTCTTCAGGTCCTCCTGCGTGTAGACCAGATCCACCCGGTTCTTCGCCACATGCACCAGGCCCTTCAGGAACACCGTGGCCATGAAGCCCCACTGGCAGATGACCGCCGGGTCGTTGAAGGCGTCAAACACGCTGGCAATCTCATCCCCGGGCTGATCATTCCAGTTTTCGCTGGTGTGGTAGTTGTAGAGGATCAGACCGTCCCAGTCGTTCAGGCAGGCATAGGCAATGGTGTGCACAAAAGCGGTGGAGTGGAAGGGGTGCAGACCGTATTCGTTCCACTCGGTCAGCATGAAGGGCTTGCCATCAACCACAGCCTCGCTGGCCAGCGCGGGAATGACCGTCGCCATGGCGCCGATCCCTGTCTGCAGGGTCAGCGGATTGGTGGAAACATATTCCGTGGGCCCCGCCACGCTGAAGGTGGTGCCCTGCCAGGGCATCAGGGGATGGTTGAAGTAACTGTTGTTCTCCATCATGTCGCCGTCGGTGTGGCCATACACATCCGCCGCACCGCCCAGCAGGTTGCTGGCCGCGATGGGTACCCGTACACCCAGCCCGATCAGATAATTCCGGAACCGCTGATAAAAGCGGCGGTTGGTCTGGATACCGAATTCCATGAAGTCCGCGTACCGGGCGGGAGAAGGCGTCCAGCCGTTACCGGCCCAATCCCCGTTGGGGTCATTCACCGGCTGCACAAAGCTGCCTTCTACCATGCGAACGGTGCCTTCAGCGGGGTCTTCATCCTCGCCCAGCGCGCAGATGCCTTCCGATGTCCACGCCTCCGCCAGATTGGCGCGGGTGTCATATTTCGCCAGCAGGAAGTGGTTGAACTTCCGCTGAATCTCCGCGCGATACTGCGCAATCACCGGATTCCCGGCGGCCTCGATGGTGCTCTTGATGGCGGAATCCTCGTTGGTCATCTGCACGGTGACCACGGCGGGGTCATCTACCAGGCGCAGGCCAGTGTAGGGGTTCACATGGGTCAGCATCTCCCTGGCGCATTCCATCTGCAGCTGCGCCAGCCGTTCGTTGACAATCGTCGGGCCTTTCTGGCAGGAGGGATAGCCGCCCTCATAGTTCAGCCCGTCCCCGGGCAGGAATTCCCGGGCCTGCATCAGGTCAATGTGCAGATAGATGCCCTTTTCCCGCAGCTTCGCCACGAAATAATCAAAGCGATCCAGCCCTTCCAGGTGGAATTTCCGGCTGGTGCCGGACTCATAGTCGATCAGCGGTGCTTCCCGGGTCTGGCTCCAGGTGCAGGGTTCGTCGCCAATGGGCGCATCCGCCGCGTGGAGGCGCATGATGTTGACGCCCATGGAGGCAAGGCGCTCTGCCAGCTTCTCCGCCGTTTCATGCGTGGGAGTCGCGCCGCGGGCGGAAATGTTGAAGCCCAGAAAACGGGCACGGGTGCCGTCCTCGAAATAGAGACGGCCGTCTTTGATGGTCACAAATCCATGCTTGCCCGCCGGGGCATCCAGCAGATGAGAGAAGTTCAGAACGCCCTGGTTAGGAGTTGCCTTATGGATGGAAATACGTTGTTTCATGAGAATTCCTCCTCGCGTCGATGACTGGTTTCTGACTAAATTGTATTAAAAACGCGCCATTTTGTATTGCAAAATCCTGTTTATTATTATAAAATAAAATCAGTTTCTACTCGCGCCATTGTGGAGGTTTCTCATGGACTATGCAGTTTTTTGTAGGCATTATTTTGAAGCTACCCATTTACCTGTCGATCTGCTGCAGGATGAAAAACCCGTGTTCTCTTCCCTGGGTTCACTGATGGACATCGATGCCCAGGTGTCCTTTGATCTGTTTCCTATGAACCACAATCCGTCCTTCTGCACTCTGAACAGTGACCTTGAGTATGGACGAGTCCATATTGAAAACACTCATCTGGATATTATTCTCGGTCCCGCCTTCTCCGTGCCCATGACAGAGGAGCTGGCGCAAATGTATATCAGGGAGTTGATGCTTCCCGCTGAAAAGAAGGACCGGGTGCGGGAGACACTTTTCTCTCTGCCGACGGTCAGCCATCTGCAGTTGGGCAAGCATTTGATGCTGGTACATCAGATCGTTAACGGCAGGGAAGCTGATTCTGCCGAGCTTTTTGGCGGGGCCTCAGTTTTTGAGATCCCGCATGAAAATGTGCAGACTGAACGAATGCAAAACATGGATGAAGGCGAGCTGCGCAATACGTATCTGTATGAGATTGGATTATATGAGTGCATCAAATCCGGGCAGGAGGATCGGCTGGTGACCTATCTGCGAAATCATACCCGTCATCTGTATGAGGAGCAGTTCGCGGGCACGCCTTTGCGTCACGCAAAAAACATGTTTGCGGCCTTTGCCTCAAAGCTGTGCGTCATCGGGGCGATTCCGGGTGGACTCGAAGTCGAAAAGGCCTATCAGCTCACGGGCTACTATGTTCGGGAATGCGAAAAACCGCTCTCTTTGGAGGCCATCAGCAACCTGCAGTATGCCATGATGCTGGATTTCTGCCGCCGCACCAGAGAATCCAAAATTCCTCAAGGCATCTCCTCCGATGTCTTCTCCTGCATGAATTTCATCCGCAGCCATGTCAATCAGCCACTGTCAGTGGGTCTGGTGGCGGAGCATATACACCGCAGCGAAAGCTATATTATGAAGAAGTTTCAGAGCGAGCTGGGCATCCACGTGGGGGCCTTCATCATGCGCTGCAAGCTGGAGGAAGCCCGCAGCATGCTGATCTACACCGACAAAAGCCTGGCGGAGATCAGCGCGTTCCTCTGCTTCTCCAGCCAGGCGTATTTTCAAAATGTGTTTAAGAAGAAGTACGGCATCACGCCCATGCAGTTCCGGAAGCAGGGCAGAAAGGTGGAATGATCAGTTATAGACTGCCTCCGCCCACAAGGGACGAGCCTTGGCGGTATAATACGATGTGTCCGTCACCTCATAGCTGCCGGTCAGGCGGATGTCGCCCGAGGATGCGCCTATCTGCACATCGATCGCACCTTTTTCCGCCATCCACTGCATTTCATGATTCAGATAGGCCATCTGCCCGCCCGAAACGGTGAAGCAAATGGTTTTTTCTTCACCGGGCTGCAGCGTCACCCGGCAGAAGCCCGCCAGTTCCCTCACCGGGCGAACCATCCGGGCATATCGGTCGTGCAGGTAAAGCTGAACAATTTCTGTACCTGTCATATTGCCAGTATTTTTTACCTTGCAGCAAATCTGAAGGCTTCCGGTAGCGGAGACCGTCTCAGTCGACAGCCGTAGATCGCTGTATTCAAACTGCGTATAGCTCAGGCCATAGCCAAAGTAATACCGCGGTGTATGGGGTAGATCTACATAATCCGCAAAACCGATGCTACCACCCTGATCCCAGCTGCTGTTGACCGGATGGTTGTAATAGATCGGAATCTGCCCCGCATTCCGCGCCACGCAGACCGGGAGTTTTCCGCTGGGGTTCTCCTTGCCCAGCAGCAGGTCCGTAACAGCTTCCGCTCCGCACTCCGCCGGGTTCCAGGCCTCCAGAATAGCGTCCAGGTATTCGTCGGCCACATCGCTGGAAATGGGCCGCCCGTCGAAATGCACGCCGATCAGAGGCTTATCCAGCTTTGCCGCTTCCCGAATAAAAGCGTCCTGACAAGCGGGGAGATTGATGCTGGCGCCGTCCACACCCTCGCCCATGGTGGCCATGGAGCATGTGCCGTGCTTGCCGCCCAGGGTCAGAATCACTGCATCCGCCTGACGGATTGTCTCCAGCGCCTCCGCGAAATGACTTTCATCCGCGCCTGCCACAGGATAGCCATAGGCGTACAGAATCTCAGTCCCCGGCAGGCGAGCGCTCAGATCTTCCACCAGACTGCGGCAATCCGGCTTTTGCCGCTTCAGGATCGGATCAAACTCCGGCGTCTCGTCCGACTGGACATTGGTGCCGGGAATGGTCACGATCTCCCGGCCATCCTGCACCGTGCCGCTGACCCCGGCGATGGAATTGGCGATGGCATAGGTGGATTCCTTCATACACAGCATGGTGTATCCGCCGAAGAACTTCCGCGCGCTGTTCGCATGGGGACCGATGATCGCCAGGCGTTTCACAGGCTTCAGGGGCAGCGCTCCTTCATTCTTCAGCAGCACCATACTCTCCCGGGCGGATTGCAGCGTGATCTCGTGATCTTCTGGATGCACCACAGTCTGCCGCAAGGCTTCGCCTTCCAAGGCAAAGGGCTGCTCAAACAGTCCCATGCGAAACTTGGCTTCCAGCACCCGCTGGACAGCCTGATTCAGCACGGCGATGTCCGCCTCACCGGATTCAAAGCGCTGCTTCAGTTCTTCATTGAAGCCGGTGCAGGATGGCATCTCTACATCCGTTCCAGCCTCCATGCAGGCATATCCCGCGTCCGCGTCCGTCTCAAACAGCCCCTGGGCACTGTGGGTGTTGCCCACGCCACCGTAATCGCTGATCACTACACCGTCAAAGCCCATCTGATCCCGCAAAAGCTCCGTCAGCAGACCTTTTGAGGCGTGAACCGGCTCCCCGTTGATCGTGCAGTAGCAGGGCATAACGCCCTTCAGCTTACTATCGGTGATCGCTGCCTGAAAAGGCTTGGCGTAGATTTCCTCCAGCAGACGGGGCGGCGTCAGGCTGTCCACGCCATGAATGCCGCCCTGAGAGTTGTGGAAGGCCAGAAAGTGTTTGGCCACGCTCTCCGGCTGACGTCCCGCAGTTCGGGTCTGTTGAACGCCCTTCGTATAGGCCGCGCCCATCTGTCCTGCCAGCACCGGATCCTCGCTGTAAGGCTCGCCGAAGCGCCCCATGCGGGGATCCCGGGGAATGTCCAGCACCGGCGCCAGCACATGCGTGATGCCGCAGGCGGCCTCCTGCCGGCTGACAGTCTGCGCAATCTTCTCTTCCAGTTCCGGATCAAAGGACGCTCCGCGGGCAATACCGGACGGAAAAGAGGTGCTGTCCTGAATAAACGCCCCACAAAGTCCCTCCATGTGGAAGATGGCGGGGATGCGATGGGGGCTGTTTTCCATCACGATCTGCTGCACATGGCGCTGCCAGGCGGCGGCTTCCTCCAGGGTCTCCATGCTCCGCATCTCCAGCGTGGAAACCTCGCCGATGCCCTTAACCGTCTCCCGCTCTATGAAGGCATCGTCATTCACCAGATCATTGTAGGCAAAGACCGTATTCAACTGCGCCATCTTTTCGTCCAGCGTTAAATCACCCAGCAGCAACCTTGCCCGCTCCTTCGCCGGAAGCGCTGTATTCATCCATGGCTGATTCATGCGTTTTTCTCCTTTTGTCTTCATTTCAACACCACGCTGACCTCATGGAGCCTGCTATCCCCAAAGGCCGGAATTAGGTTGCCTTCCAGCGGGACGCAGTCCACCACCAGCTGAGGCGTACCATGCTCCTTCCCCTCCGGGTTGCAGATCACGATGTGATAATCCGCGCCGCGGAAGCGTCGGGTGATCTCCGCACTGGGCCAGGCGGCCGGAAATGTGGGATCGATCCGCAGGCCGTTCTGTTCCGCCTTAATGCCGAGAATGCCCTCCGTCAATCCCCGGAAGGTCCAGGCGGAGGTGCCCGTCGTCCAGGACTGATAGGATTTCCCATAGTACTTCGGATGTGTACTGTAGCAGTTGGTGAAGACCATGGGCTCCGCGCCGGACTGTCTGCAGGGATTTTTCTCGCTATCCGGCATGATCTTTTTCAGCGTCCGCAGGGCCTCCGTGCCCCGGCCCAGCTTGCAGTCCGCCAGTATTTTGAAGGCGCTGGCGTGGCAGTAGACCCCGCCGTTTTCAAATAAACCCGGCAGCATGCCGCTCATGCGCCCGGTTTCCGGAAGATAACGGTCATAGGGCGGATCATTCAGTGGGAAGCCGAAGTCCCGTTCCAGGCTGTCGATGGCAGAAACGACCTGCGGCAGCCGCTCCTCCGGCACCGCATCGCCCAGGACCGCCCAGGTCTGCGCATTCAGGTACAGCTTGCTGCCTGCGCTCTCCTTCGATCCAATTTTACCACCCTGATGCAGCGCTCGGCAATACCAGTCGCCATCCCAGGCGGCAGCATTCAGTGCCGCTTTGAATTTTTTGTTCTCCCGGCTCAGCCTCGCCGCGAATTTTTCCTCTCCCACCTGCCGGAGGATGGATTCCAGCATGCCAAAGGCCAAACAGGCTTGCTCCGTCAGCATCACGGATTCTGCGTTTGGATCGGTGGTCACATTTAGGGCATCGTTCCAGTCCGCAAACCAGATGCGACAGAGACCGTTGGGACCTTTATCCGCCATCAGCCGATTCGCAGCGGCCTTCAGATGTTCCAGTGCGGAAGCTTCCCCGCCGTCCTGCCAGGGAAGCACAATTTCCAGCACAGACATATCACCCGTTTCCTGAATCAGGTGACATACAGCCCAGATGAGCCAGAAGGGCTGATCTGAATAATGGGTATCGTCATAGGGATACCAGGTCAGTACGGTGTGGCCGTCTTTAAACTGATGCTTCAGGCACTCCAGAATTTCTTCCCTGGCTTTCTTGGGCCGATAGGACAGGAGCGCCACCGCAATCTGCAGATTATCCCGCACGCCCTTCTTACCCACGATGCAGAAATCAATCTGCTTCTGTACCCAGAGGTTCATCATCTGGTTGACGCGCTCATCCGGCGTATGCACAGAGAGCATGCTGTATTTCCGCAGCATGCTTGCTTCAGCTGCCTGGCAGGCTTCCTCCGCATGACCGGCTGCGCGGTAGAAATCGATTACCTGTCGGGCTTCCTCAGGGCTTTCCGCCACGCCCAGCACAAAGATGATCTCTTTTTCCTCACCAGCCTGCAACGTCAGCTTGTGCTGCAAGACTGCTCCCGGTACAAACAATGCCGCCTCCGAGCCGGTGCAGTCCCTGCCGTTGATCACGACCTCCGGCCGCTGGAAGAGCGGCTCCACCGAGGCGTCTGGCCTGGTCAACGTGGACGCGGTGCCGCAAAAAGCGGCCAGATCGCCGTCATAAGCGAAAACCGGTTCCGTGGAAGCCAGGAAGCCATTGTACCTTTCATGGGGCTGGAAAGGGTGGGCAGCCTTGCAGTAAACTCCGTTCAGCTCTTTATCATAGCTGGTCTCAATGCAGCGGTACATCTCATAATACCGCGGATAGGAGAATCCCTCCAGCTCAAACGAAACGGCAGAAAACAGGCTGACGTGACGAAGCTGATCGCTTTCATTTTGTACCGTCACGGTCCAGACCTCGTGAGAACCCTCCGCCGGTACAAAGAGCTTCCAGTTTGTACGAATGCTATGCGCGGTTGACGAAATACGTGACCATGCAATGCTGTGCTCGCAGGCAAAATTCTCTATCGCCTCGTTCATAGGCAGCACGCCGGGATTCCAGCAAGCTCCGCTCTCTTCATCCCGCAGATAGAGATAGCGGCTGCTGTTTCCATTGATCTGGCACATCTCCGCCTTGTCCGTGATGTAATAGCTCTTTCCATGCCCACCCTGGGAAACCTGTGCGCAGTAACCCTGATCATTCCATAAGTAATTATACCAGTGGCGGGGCGGGTTGGGCGTATGAATCGCGCAAACCTTTCCATTCTCCGAAAAAGAGTAGGGTTTCCTATCCATCAGCCAGCAGCTCCTTTCGATATTTCAAAAAAAGCATAGCAGATCAGCAATTGAAAGTATTGCAATATTCGATATTTGATTATATTTTTATGGTTCAATGTATTCTGCAAAGAATGCAAAATTCGTCTTGTGAGACGGCGTGATAGGGTGTATAATGACACCAGCGGAATAAACCCCACACAAAATGGGGATTCCGCAGCCGGGACGGCTCTTTATCACGCTGATAAAGAAATGATAAAAACGAGCCGTGCAGGCAGAAGAATATGAATAATCTGTAGAATCAGAGGAACTGAGGAGAGCAGAAAACACAAAACTAAAGCAAAAATAGTTAATGCGCATAGAGTGCCAGTTGTCGCCTGACAAACAGTTTGAACCTCAGAATGACAAACTCGTTGAACGTACAGCCTCATGCTCTGCATGGGGCTTTTTCTTTTGCCTCAGAGAAACCCAATATATCATATATCCTATATTCGTTAATGCCCTAAAAGCCTTGGGCCGCAACGCTTCTCCCCTCGCCTGTGCTTTTATATTGATCATAGCGGGCGATGATGCACGGACCTCGCAAATCACATGAAAGTATTGGCACATAAGGCTTTGAAGCACTCCCCGCCTGTGTTTTATGCTGATCATAGCGGGCGATGACTTGCGGATGAGCTGAAAGTGTTGGGAGACATGGGGTTGCGAGACTTCCAAGTCCGCATACTCAGACACGACCGAAGGTCGTTAGGACTTGGGAGAGACGCTCAAAGAAATTGTAATTTTGGAGAAAAAACACGCTCAACGAGTTTGTAACTGGTCATAGTGGAATTTTGCCATATGATAGCATGAAAGTATACTTACAAAAAAGTCTTGTGAAACTTCCAGAAATCAATAGTCTCCTGTAGATCCTCTTCGTCTGCGAAAAGGTTCATCTTCTTCCCAATAGCAATTGCCATATCAACATACATGTTGGCTCTTGCTGTAATTACATACTCACCAACTATAAGAGCTTCTTTAACTGAATGAGTGGATTCTATTCCTTCCAATATACCAGCGTTGTCTAATTCATCCACACCATTGCAAATACCTGCAACCAGATGCTTATTATCCACAACCGCACGAATAAATGAATATACATCTTCATTATTGATAGATGAAATGTTACCGCCAGGCACCAAAAGTAATTCTACATCTTTCGGGTCAATATCTTTTAGCGCACAAGTTGCATTCAAAGAAAACTTTTCCTGAGCCGTAATCGGTTTTCCATCTATTGTAGCAAAGACCAGTTCATGACCACATAGCTGGAGGAAATAATTAGTAATCACAATCTCATAAATGCAGCACGTCTCATATAGCAATACAACTGTTTTCATTTTTAAGCTCCTAAATCCCGATTGTCGAGCCGAAGCTCCTAACCAGTATTCTACCATTATCCCTGAATCTCCTGCAATCAAAGAGAGGTGAACTTTTATGGCTGAAACCCTGCGAGAACTGGTGGTCGCGCTGTCGCTGGACTCCAGCAATTTCTCACGCAATATGCGCACCATCAACCAGCGAAATACTGGACGCTGCTGTGTACAATATCTATCTTGTCAGCAAGGAAGGTAATCTGAAATGAGTGAAAAACTCAGGGACTTTATGCCGCAAATGCTCACAGGAAGTCTGCTGGATGAAGCATTGAGGATCATGCCTGAATACAGCGCATCGATCCGAAAAGCTTCTGAAGCAGACCGGCTGATAGCCCTCCAGGATATTTACAGCGTTTACATTCCGACAGACATGAGTCGTGAGGTCTATTCAAAACTGTATCTTGCACTGCTCAGATCTATGCACAAGAAGCAGTCTCTGGCAGCGATCAGACAGTTCAGCGAGAACCAGAAGATCATGAAAGGGAAAGAGTTCACTTCTATCATCGGCGGCTCCGACAGCTTCACGATCATTGGAGACTCAGGAATTGGCAAGTCAGCCACTGTCAGCCGTGTCATCGATATGATCTCTTCCCAATACGTGATCGATCTGCCCAACTGCATGCGCATTATCCCCTGTGTGCAGGTCCAGACTCCAGCTGACTGTTCCGTCAAAGGGCTGCTGTTCGAAATACTGCGCAAGGTTGATGAGATCCTGGGGACCAGATATCACTCCAGTGCACTTCGAGTGGGATCTACAACGGATATGCTGATCGGCAGCGTCAGCACTGTCGCGCTGAATCACATTGGTTTGCTGGTGGTCGATGAGATCCAGAATGTTGTGAACAGCAAGAATGGTTCGATCGTTGTCGGTATGCTCACGCAGTTGATTAACAACTCAGGGATCAGCATCTGCATGGTTGGGACCCCGAAGAGTGCTCTGTTCTTTGGGCAGGAGATGATGCTGGCCAGAAGATCCCTGGGGTTGACATATGGTCCCTTCTCCTGTGATGACCACTTCAAAGAATTCTGTGCAGCTCTGTTTCAGTATCAGTACATGCAGAAGGCGACACTGCTGAACACTGACATTCTGTACTGGCTTTACAACCACAGTCTCGGCAATGCATCGATCGTAGGCAAAGTTGCATTTACTTTGGCAGTTGACCATTTCCTAATTTGAGGATTGAAAGAGTAAATGCAAGTTGTATGGCCAGACTTGCATTTACCTTTGAAAACTTGCATTAAGTCTTTCAAGTCACAGAGACAGTCTTTTTTTGTATGACTTCCATCAGAAAAATGCAGCTGGACGCTTGACTTTACTGAATGACTATGATAAATTGATCAGTGTTAGCTAACACTAACTTCTGTGGAGGATACACATGCCCAGAGACAAAACTGTCACCCATGGCAGGATCTTGGCTGCGGCTAAACAGGAATTCCTGGAGTATGGTTTCGAGAGTGCCTCAATGCGGCGCATCGGGGAACGCTGCGGCATGACTGCTGCCGGCATTTACCGACACTGCCGGGACAAGGCAGATTTGTTTGATCAGGTCGTCGCCCCGGCTGTCGAACAACTGCAGCTCTGGCTGAACGCCCATGAGACCCGATATCTGGACGCAGTGCAGCAGATGAAGTGTGTGTCATGGCAGGATTCCGAAATCGATATGATGCGTGAAATCGTATACCCACACATGGAAGATTATCAGCTGCTCCTGAATTGTGCCCAGGGTACCCGATATGAAACCTTTCTCCACGATCTGACACAGGTCAGTCAGGAAAAACTTCTGAACTATCTGCCTGTCCTGAAAGCGCAGGGATATCCTGTCCGGGACATTGCTCCGCAGGAAATGCACCTGCTCATGAGTGCCTACACCACAGCACTGTTTGAACCCGTCGTACATGATTATCCATTGGAAGACGCCCTGCGATGTCTGGAGATCGTGGAAGCATTCTTTCTGCCGGGATGGAAAAAACTGATGGGCTTCTGAAGCACTGAAACAAACGTATTCTGCCTGTTCCTGATACGGAACAGGCAGTTTCTCAGTTTTATAGTTAGTTAACACCAACAGTGTGCTGTTAGCCAACAAATCATCAAGGAGGTTCGCAAAATGAAGGAGAAGAAACCCAACGACCTGAACGTGCTGCTCAGCTACGCAGGCAGCTACAAAGGGCTCACCTTCCTCGGGCTTGGACTGTCTGCCGTCGCCATGATCCTGGGGATGCTGCCCTATATCTGCATCTGGCTGGTTGCCCGTGACCTGATAGCCGCAGCCCCCAACTGGACACAGGCAACAGGCATTGCCCGGTACGGCTGGATGGCTTTTGCCTTCGCACTGGCCGGCATCCTCGTCTACTTTGCGGCCCTGATGTGCACTCACCTGGCAGCTTTCCGTACAGCCTCCAATATCCGCAGGCAGGGCATGCATCACCTGATGAAAACGCCTCTGGGCTTCTTTGACAGCAACGCCTCCGGCCTTCTGCGCAACCGTCTGGATGGAGCAGCATCTGAAACAGAAACCCTGCTCGCCCACAATCTCGCTGACATTGTGGGAACCGTGGCCATGTTTCTCGTCATGCTGGTGCTGATGTTCGTGTTTGACTGGCGGATGGGTGCGGCCTGCCTGCTTGCAGCAGTCGTGTCTGTCGGCGCCCTTGCCAGCATGATGGGCGGTAAAAATGCTGGGCTCATGGCAGAATACCAGGCAGCTCAGGATGTCATGAGCAAGGCCGGAACGGAATATGTTCGGGGCATTCCGGTCGTGAAGGTTTTCCAGCAGACCGTGTATTCTTTCAAAGCCTTCAAGCAGGCCATTGAAGATTACAGTGCCAAGGCAGAACACTACCAGGCCGATGTGTGCAAGCTTCCCCAGGCAGTCAACCTCACTGCAACAGAAGGTGCGTTTGTGTTTCTTGTGCCTGTCGCCCTGCTCCTGGCTCCCGCCGCTCTCAGTGTAGGAACCTTCGCAGGTTTCGTGACCAATTTTGCTTTCTATGCCGTGTTCTCGGCCATCATTTCCACAGCCCTGGCCCGAATAATGTTTGCTGCCAGCGGCATGATGCTGGCCAAAACTGCCCTTGGCCGCATTAATCAGGTGATGAGCGCACCGACGCTGAAAATCACAGATCACCCACAGCTGCCCAGGGACAACAGCATAGAGTTTGACGATGTGTCTTTTACCTACGAGGGTTCTGAACTGCCTGCCCTGGATCACGTATCCTTCACTGTCAAACCCGGTCAGACGGTCGCGCTGGTCGGCCCTTCCGGCGGCGGCAAAACCACTGCTGCCAGTCTGATCCCGCGTTTCTGGGACGCGTCTTCCGGTACGGTCAGAGTGGGCGGCATCGATGTTCGGGATACCGATCCCCATGTGCTGATGGACCAGGTTGCCTTTGTCTTCCAGAACAACCGCCTGTTCAAAGCCAGTATCCTTGAGAATGTGCGCGCCGCCCGGCCTGATGCTTCGCGTGAGGAAGTGGAAGCCGCTCTGTCTGCCGCCCAGTGCACCGATATTATCGAAAAGCTGCCCAAAGGCATGGATACCGTCATCGGCACGGATGGCACCTATCTTTCCGGCGGTGAACAGCAGAGGATAGCGCTGGCCAGAGCGATCCTGAAAAATGCCCCAATCGTTGTGCTGGACGAAGCCACGGCCTTTGCCGATCCGGAAAACGAGGCCATGATCCAGAAAGCCTTCTCCACCCTGACCAGGGATCGCACGGTCATCATGATCGCCCATCGCCTTTCGACCGTCGTCAACGCAGACCGGATCATTGTGCTCCATCAGGGGCGGGTTGCCGAGCAGGGCACCCATGCCGAACTGGTCAGCAGAAACGGTCTGTACGCCCGGATGTGGAAAGATTACAACCAGGCGGTACAGTGGAAAATCACCACAGAGGAGGCGAAATAAATGTTTGGCAAAGCATTTCAGCGCCGGTATGCGCTCACGGATCAGGGCGTAAGGAATACAAAGAAGGGCGCTTTCTGGACATTGATCGTGAATCTTATTGCCATGGGCGGCATGGGTATCCTGTACCTGATGATGAGCAGGTACATGGACACGCTGACAAAAGGCGCGCCGCTTCCGAACGCCTGGACTTTCCTTCTTCTGGTCGTAGCTTTCGTTGTCCTTTTCATGGTTACCCATATTCAGCAGTACAAGGCAACCTATGGCCTGGTATATGGTGAAGTAAAAGCAACCCGTCTGAGCCTCGCGGAGCGGCTGCGCAAACTCCCTATGGGATATTTCGGCAGGCGGGATCTGGCTGACCTGACAGAAACCATTATGGGCGACGTCAACCGGCTGGAGCATGTCTGGTCCCACTGTCTGGGCTATCTGCACGGTTCCATCATCTCCACCGTCATCGTCGCCATTGCGCTGTTTTGTTATGACTGGCGTCTGGCCATCGCCGTGCTTTGGGGCGTCCCTGCAGCATTCGCTCTGCTCTTTGGCAGCCGGAAGTTCTCCCGGCGCAATTCTGAAAAGCTGAAGCAGGACAGTCTCCAGGTCTCAGACTGCATCCAGGAAACACTGGAAAACATGCGGGAGATCCGGGCCACCAACCAGGAGGAGCGCTTTCTGCAAACCCTCAGCAGCAAAATCGATCAGCACGAAAAAACCAATATCCATGGTGAGCTGTTCACCGGGCTGTTTGTCAACGCAGCGAGTGTCATCATGCGCCTGGGCGTTGCCACCACCATCCTGACCGGCACATCCCTGATTCTCTCAGGGCAGATTGACTTTATGCTGCTGTTCATGTTCCTGCTGGTCATCACCCGTGTATACGCGCCGTTCGATCAGGCGCTTGCGCTGATTGCCGAAATGTTCATGTCCCAGGTCGCTGCCAGCCGGCTCAATGAAATTTACGAGACCCGCACCGCGGAAGGTTCTGAGCATTTTCAGCCCAACGGACACGATATTGAATTCCAAAACGTGGGATTCTCCTATGATGACAAGCAGGTGCTCAAAGGCGTCAGTTTTACAGCCAAAGAGGGAGAAGTCACTGCTCTGGTCGGCCCCTCAGGCAGTGGAAAGAGCACCTGTGCCCGCCTGGCAGCCCGGCTGTGGGATATCGATCAGGGAAAGATCACCGTGGGCGGCGTCATTATTGCCGACATCGATCCAGAGATCCTGCTGAGCGATTATTCGATGGTCTTCCAGGACGTGATGCTCTTTGACGATACCGTGATGGAAAACATTCGCCTGGGCAGGCATGGTGCCACAGATGAAGAAGTGCGCGCTGCGGCCAGGGCTGCCAACTGCGATGAGTTTGTCGAGAAACTGCCCAAGGGCTATCTGACGCCCATTGGGGAAAACGGTGCCAGGCTGTCCGGCGGCGAGCGCCAGCGCATTTCCATTGCACGTGCTCTTTTGAAAAATGCACCCATCGTGCTGCTCGATGAAGCCACCGCTTCTCTGGATGTGGAAAATGAAACCCGGGTGCAGGGGGCGCTGTCCCGTCTGCTGGCCGGAAAAACTGTGCTGGTCATCGCCCACCGGATGCGCACCGTGGAGGCGGCCGATCATATTGTCGTCCTCGCCGACGGCCGGGTGGTCGAGGAAGGCTGCCCCGCTGAACTGATGGCCAGGGACAAAAGCATGTTCCGCCGCATGACGCAGCTGCAGGCAGCCAGTGCGGACTGGAGCATTTGAGCAGGAAGAAGGTTATGTGATGTATGCAGCTAAATTGAAATCAGTTTCCGACAGCATTCCGGACTGGCCGCGCATTGAGCACCTTCTGAAACTGGGCATATTTGCCGCCGTACTGGTCCTGATCGGTGACATGCTGCTTGGGTGGGGCACTTCCGATCCAAATGTTACCGAACTTCCGCCGATGTTCTCCCGCTATCTCTCTGTCCCTGACGGCCGTATTTTCGCCTCAGCCCTGCTGGGACTCATCGGAATCCCGATCGAATGTCTGTGCTGGTTTGCAGTCTATCGGATGATTCAGCCTTATTCGGAAAAGGATGCCCATGCTTTTCGCGCAGGCATCATCGGGTGTCTGGCCTTCGGCGGCTGCGGCGTACATGTGCCCTGCTGCATGGCCGTCTATCTGCTCAGGCATTTCTATGCCGATGATCCGACATCTGCAGTGCAGCAAATCATGCCGTGGCTCGTCTGGTTTTTGCTCCCTGCCACATTCATCTTCATGGTTTTCTTCTCTGTCACAGCCATTGTACTGCTGCGGGCGTTCCGGGCCGGACATACACCACTGCCCCAGGGATGCTGGGCCTTTTCCCTGCTGTTCGGTCTGATCTGGATGCTGGTGATGCGGCTGTGCGGAGATCACTGCATTACCAATGCTCTGGCAACCGGCTGGATCAGCATCGGCAATCTGTGGATGATGGGCGGACTGCTCATAACAATGAAAAGGAGAATCAAACATGAAACCTGATTATAAGAACTGGATGCCTAAAGGCATGGTATACGGTTTTCTTTTCGCATTTCTTGGCTGCGGAACCGCGGCTGCAGCGTCCTCTCTGCTCCTGAACGGCAGGCTGAAAACAGTGCTGACGATCGCGTTTGCGGCGATTACGGTGATTTTCTGCGCACTGACCGTCTGGTCTGTCTGCATGTACCATGCATTTGATTATCACGGAACCCGGCAGATGTCCCGCCAGATCATTGAGGGCACCGCAGAATGTGTGAAACTTCCTCAGGGTGGAAAATGCCTGGACGTTGGCTGCGGCAGCGGCGCGCTGGGCATTGCTGTGGCAAAACGCAATCCCGGGGCAGAGATCATCGGCATTGACCGCTGGGGAAAAGAATATGCTTCCTTCAGCAAAAAACTGTGCGAAAGCAACGCCCGGGCTGAGGGCGTTACAAACATCACCTTCCGCCAGGGTGACGCCACCCATCTGGATTTCCCCGATGAAACCTTCGACGCCGTGGTGAGCAATTATGTGTACCACAACATTCCCGGCGACCGTCAGCAGTATCTGCTGGAAACTCTGCGGACACTGAAAAAAGGCGGCACCTTTGCCCTGCACGATATTTTCTCACGCTCCAAGTATGGCGATATGCAGGCCTTTGTGCAAAAGCTGCGGGATATGGGGTACGAAAATGTCGAGCTGATCGACACGACCAACGGCCGGTTTATCACAAAATTCGAATCTGTATGGATGGCACTGAGCGGCTCGGCATTGCTCAGAGGCAGGAAATGAGTTTCCATCTTTCCGGGGATACTGAGCAGCCGCTCAGACCATGTGGTTGCACCGGCAATGTGCGCAGCACCCTGCTCAGAGAAAGTAAACAGGAAAATGATGCCTGCCTGAACCAGATATTTCATATGTCTTACCCTATCAGCGCCACGGCAATGTCATTGACATTCGTTCCCGTTGGCCCCGTTTTGAGCAGTCCGTCGACGGCCTCCAGTGCATGATATGCGTCATGATTCTCCATCATGGCAGCATACGACAGGCCCTTTTCCGCAAGCGACGCAAGCGTATCACCGTCGGCATAGCCGCCTGCTGCATCCGTGGGACCGTCGGTCCCGTCCGATCCCACACAGATGACGGCAGCATTTGTCATCCCCGCAATCCCCTGTGCAGCGGAAAGGGCCATCTCCTGGTTGCGCCCGCCCAGACCGTTTCCGGACAAATGCACTACGGTCTCCCCGCCCGCAAGGAACGCCATTTTCTTTCCCTGTGCGGCGTGGGTCTTCAGGATGCTGGAAAGGAAACTGCCCGCATCCTTTGCCTCACAGCAGAGCTGGTCGGTAAGAAGGACCGGCGTATACCCCAGTTCCTGACACGCATCCGCAGCCGCCCGGCACAATTCCCTGACGCTGCCGATGATCTGTGCTTCCGATGCACTCAGGCTTTTGGGCGTTTCCGTCTGAAGGCAGGCTTTCGCCCGTTCGCTGATGCGAAGACCGTATCTCGCAGCCACGTCCAGTGCCTGTGCGCAGTCAGACTGATCGGGCACCGTAGGCCCCGAGGCAATCATATCCAGCGGATCGCCCAGGACATCGGACAGCACAATGGAAATCACCCGGGCCGGAGCACACCATGCGGCAAATTTGCCGCCCTTGACAGCAGAGAGGCGCTTGCGCACCGTGTTGATCTCCACAATGTCGCAGCCCGCGGCCAGCATCTGTCCGGTAATATCCTTCAGTTCCTCCATGGGGATC
>Ga0129307_1001082_pt1 | contig 33091 bp, 31 predicted proteins | sample P1105metagenome_FD_94437 | JGI IMG/M metagenome (GOLD analysis project Ga0129307, IMG submission 94437) | Capybara group fecal microbial communities from Wisconsin, USA - P1105 metagenome | ecosystem: Host-associated > Mammals > Digestive system > Large intestine > Fecal | place: USA: Wisconsin...
GGCGGTTAGAAATGGCCTGATAAAGGCTCTTTCTAACACACTTATTATAAAAAGCAATCTATAATGTTAAAAAATGGCTTTGAGAACATCGTTCTCAAAGCCACTTTGTCTTCGGTCTGAAGCTGCCGCAGTGATGCGGCAGCTTTTCGTATGCTATGCTACTTTTCTATCATCGCCTTTATGGCGTCAAGTTCGACGCGAAGGGAATCAATAATATCCTGCTGCTGGGTTAACTTCAACTCCTGTTGTTCGATTTTAGACTCCTGTTGTTCGATTTTAGACTCCTGTTGTTCGATTTTAGACTCCTGTTGTTTGATTTTAGACTCCTGTTGTTCAATCATCGACTTATGCTGTGTGAGTTCTGTTTTGTATTGAAGTAGCTCTGCCTCGTGCAGTGTTAGTTCGCATTGCAGGTTGTCACGCTCGGCGTGAAGTTGACGTACCTCGTCCCGTAGCTGGTCTTTTTCTTTCTGCAACTCGTCAATATAAAGGTGAGTTGAATTGCGATCCATTATGCGTAATGCCTCGGAAAACATAGTAAGCACCTCCTCCGGATGAATCATATAGTTGGCCATTTCTTTGAAAATGGCGGTTAGCCACGGATAATCCGCTATCGCCTGGGGAACAGAAGAAATGTCTTCTGTCGATAATAGGGTTAGCCAACCATTGAGGGTGTTCCTATCCCTAGTATACGCAGGTTCTGTAAAAACATCAAGCGCAATAACGTGAAATTCCTGCAACAGATTTAATTTTAAACCACTGTCGAAGGTCACGGCACCGTGATGAATATATTGGCCGTTTAAATCGGGGTCATGGTAAGCGGCCTTTGAATTTTCGTAAATTACAATGGTATAGACCTTATGAATATCCTGATAACTGAAACTCTTGCCCTTTTTCGCTTTTATTTTGTTATATTCCCGCATTAGTAAGTCAGAAGAGTAGCAGCTCATGCGACCGTCCGGAAAGCCGGAAGGATATTTCTGAATTTCCACGTTAGCAAGTGAACCATCATCAAGACGAACTACAATATCCATAATTACCAAGGTTTCCCCGTCAAAAAGAACGTCTTCAGTCGGAAGAATATTTTCAATTGTCACATGTCGTTCTAAGATGGAACTAAGTAAACTTTCCAGGCGGTCAGAGTTGGTATCTGCATGAAATACTTTTTTAAAAAACGGATCATAGGTAAGGGGCAATGTTTTCTTCCCAAGCATGAATTGCATCATACGTGGTTGCCAAAACGGTCCCAAGTCCTCAAAGGCTTGCTTTGCATGAGGTTTTTTTGCAAAATAATTTGTTACTTCTTGTTCGCTCGTAAAAAGCGGATGCCATAATTTTTCCATAAACTTCCTCCATTAATTTTTATAAAATAGTTGGGTGTATGCCTTGACATAGAAAACATACAGAAATACATAGAAAATGCGCGAAAGCGCAAACTATATGATTGAGCAAATGCTCGAAAGATACCTAAAACATAACATAGTAGTTGCAAAAAATCAAGATGAAATGTATATTTCCCTGTTTTTTCATGGATTATACAGAGTACATTCATTGCAATGGCAAAGGAATTATGATAGAATAGATTGCGATAACCGATTGATGTATTCGGTTTAATAATGAATTTCATAAGAAAAGTAGCCGGTGCCTGCCGGGGGCATTTCGTCCTACGGAAGGGTAAAAGGGAAACAGGTGGGAAACCTGTGCGATCTCGTCACTGTGAAAGGGGAGCAAGACTATAAGATGCCACTGAGGAAACTTGGGAAGGTATAGTCAAGCAAAGAGCCATAAGCCAGGAAACCTGCCGGTTATGATAGTACAGGGGGAAAGCCCGGATCACGAGGAATTGGTCGTACTGATAATAAAAGCCCGAATACAATAAAAGCGGAGCTTTTATCGTTATGCCAATTGCTCCGTTTTTCGTGAAAGGAAAACGGGGTTTTCTTTTGCTGTTTTATCTCTTATGAAGAAAAGAAAAGGAGAGATACAAAATGAAGAGAAGAACACTTGCACTTTTGTTGGCATGTGTCTTAGTAGCCGGCGGAGTAGCAGGCTGCGGTGACAAGAAGCAGGATGCAAAGGAAACCAAAGAGGAGAGCACTCAGACCGATCAGGAAAAGGCAGACGAGGTAGCAAAGCTTATTGATGCCATTTACGTACAGGAAAGAACCGATGAGACCGACGCACAGTGCGAGGCTGCAAAGAAAGCGTGGGATGCCTTGACAGATGCACAGAAAGAATTGGTAGAAGGTGAATTTGCAGATCCGGACTACTTTGGAAGAGATACCGGTGATGCATCCAAGGATGATCCTTTAAATGCAGATGAGATTGGCGATAACGAAATTTTAGTAGTAAGCTTCGGTACTTCCTTTAACGATAGCCGTACTCAGGATATCGGTGGAATTGAAAAAGCAATTGCGGAAGCTAATCCGGATTGGGCAGTTCGCCGTGCTTTTACTGCACAGATTATTATTAACCACATACAGGCAAGAGACGGTGAGAAGATCGACAACATGGATCAGGCACTGGAGCGTGCTGTGAATAACGGTGTTAAGAACCTGGTTATTCAGCCAACTCACTTAATGCATGGTGCAGAGTATGATGAACTTTGCGATGCAGTTTCCAAATACGAAGACAAGTTTGAAACCGTAACTGTTTCCGAACCGTTATTGGGACAGGTTGGAAAAGACGGAGAAGACATTAACACTGATAAAGAAAATGTAGCAAAAGCAATTACTGCAGAAGCAGTAGCAACCGCTGGTTTTGACAGCCTTGATGCTGCAAAAGAAGATGGAACCGCATTTGTATTTATGGGACACGGAACCGCTCATTCTGCAAAAGTAAGCTATACTCAGATGGCTGCTCAGATGAAAGCGTTGAAATATGAGAACGTATTTATCGGAACCGTAGAAGGTGAACCGGAAGAAACTGCTTGCGAGAATATCATTGAAGCTGTTAAGAGTGCAGGCTACAAGAAAGTTGTACTTCGTCCGTTAATGGTCGTTGCAGGTGATCATGCTAACAACGATATGGCCGGAGATGAGGAAGATTCCTGGAAGAGCATGTTTGAAGCATCCAAGGCATTTGACAGTGTGGATTGTCAGATTGCAGGACTTGGCGGAATCGCTGATGTTCAGGAAATCTATGTTGCACATTTAAAGGATGCCATGAAGAACTTAAAGGCAGCAGGATCCGGAGTTAGTGCAGTTTCTTCTACCTTAAAAGAAGGAACCTATTCTGCTAAATTTAACACTGACAGTGCTATGTTTCATGTAAACGAAGCATGCAACGGCCTTGGAACCTTGGACGTAACTAAAGATGGCATGACTATTCATATCAGCCTGGTATCTAAGAAAATTGTGAAACTGTTCTTAGGAACTGCAGAAGATGCAGCAAAAGACGGTGCAAAAGTAATCGAACCAACTAACGATGAGGTAAAATATGACGATGGTACTACCGAGGAAGTTTACGGTTTTGACGTACCGGTTGCTGCCATTGGTGAAGAGTTTGACCTTGCTATTCTGGGCGAAAAAGGAACCTGGTACGATCACAAGGTTAGCGTAACCGATCCTGAGGAAAAATAGGATTAAAGTATGAAAAATAGAAGAATCAGAAAAGCGTGGATACTGTTATCTCTGTTGCTGGTACTTTTTACAGCTCAGGGATGCGGAAAAAGCGACAAGGTAGCAGATGGTACCTATCAGGTGGAACTTACTATGGAAGGGGGCACCGGCAAGGCAGGCATTGCCTCTCCGGTTACCGTTACCGTGAAGAATGGTAAAGCAGAAGCCACCCTTGTCTGGAGCAGTACCCATTATGATTACATGCTTGTAAATGACAAGAAATACGAAAATGAGGCAAAAGCCGGAGAAAATTCCACTTTTACCATTCCAATCGAAGGTCTTACCTGCGATATGGAGGTGGTGGGAGATACCACAGCTATGAGTAAGCCTCATGAAATCGAGTATACATTACATTTTAAAGAGAAGTAAGCTATGAAAAGAATAAGAATGCTTCTTACAGCAGTACTTTGCGGACTGGCTCTGTGTGCGTGCACACAGGGGCAGTCCGAAACTGCCGTGGGAGAAGATTTTCGAAAAATGGAAAAAACCGGGAGTATGGAGCTATCCTATGCCACACAGTTCTCGGTGGATGAATATGAAAATTACCGTATGGTTCATATAGAGAAATCCGGCGATTATTTGATCGTCCCGGAAGGACAGGGGGTTCCCACCCACTTGCCGAAGGATACCGTGGTGTTGAAGAAGCCGTTGGATAAGACCTATCTGGTGGCAACTGCCGCCATGGACCCGGTGGCAAAAATCGATGCGCTATCCAGCATCCGATTGACGGGAACGAAAGCAAAAGACTGGGAGATTCCGGAAGCGAAAGAGGCGATGGAGAAAAAGAAACTCTTATTTGCGGGAAAATACAGTCAACCGGACTATGAGTTGATTTTATCTGAGGGGTGTAATCTGGCGTTGGAAAATACCATGATTTTCCATAACCCTTCTACCAAAGAGAAATTGGAAGAATTGGGAATTCCGGTACTGGTGGAGTGCTCCAGCTACGAAGAACATCCCCTGGGAAGAATGGAGTGGATGAAACTTTACGGTCTTTTGTTTGATAGGGAAAAAGAGGCAACGGCCTTTTTTGACAAAGAGGTAAAGAAGTTAGATCCGATTCTGGAAAAAGAGAAATCCGGTAAGTCAGTGGCTTTTTTTTACATTACCACAGATGGAACCGTTAATGTGAGAAAGCCGGGAGATTATATCAGTCGTATGATAGAAATGGCCGGCGGGGAATACTGCATCAAGAACATTTCCGGTATGGAGGAGAATGCCTTATCCACTGCGGGAATGCAGATGGAGGATTTTTACGCGGCGGCAAAGGACGCGGATGTGTTGATTTATAACAGCACCATTGTAGGGGAATTGTCCAAAATGAAGGATTTAATTCAAAAGAATAAACTGTTTGCAGACTTTAAGGCAGTAAAGGATGGACAGGTATTTTGTACCAATCAGAATTTCTACCAGGAAACCACCGGAACCTGTAGCTTTATTGAAGATTTGCATGCAGTTTTTCAGGGAAATTCTAAGGATATGAAATTTTTGAGACCATTGCAATGACAGTGGAGGGAACGATGAAACGATATGTGGGAATTCTTTCCCTTGCCTTAATACTTTTGGCGGGGGCAGTAATCTTCAGTATATGTCTTGGTAGCGTGGGCATGAGTCCGGGAGAAGTATTCCGGATTCTTGCTGCAGGAGGCGGAAAGAGCACCCATGCAAAAATTCTTTGGGAGATACGACTTCCCAGAGTTTTGGCGGCGGTGATACTGGGGGGAGGTCTGTCTGTATCCGGTTTTTTATTACAGACTTTTTTTCAAAACCCTATAGCCGGTCCCTATGTTCTCGGAATATCTTCCGGTGCTAAGCTGTTTGTGGCTATGACCATGATTTTCTTATTGGACCGGGGCATGATGATTACTTCCGCGGGAATGGTGGCTTCCGCTTTTGTGGGCTCCTTAATGGCCATGGGCTTCGTGTTGATTTTGTCTTTTCGGGTGAAGAAAATGTCCATGCTGGTGGTTTGCGGAATCCTTATCGGATATATTTGCTCTGCCATTACAGACTTTTTCGTAACCTTTGCGGAGGATTCCAATATTGTAAATTTACATAACTGGTCAAAGGGAACTTTTTCCGGCATGGGATGGGAACAGGTAGGCATGATGAGCATCTGCATTTTGTTTTGCGTGGCGGCTGCATTTTTCCTGTCAAAGCCCATGGCCGCCTTGCAGATGGGAGAAGCCTATGCCCTTAGCCTTGGGGTGTCCGTAAAACGCCTTCGGGTAGCGCTGATTTTGTTATCAAGCCTGTTGTCGGCAACGGTGACGGCTTTTGCGGGACCTATTTCCTTTGTGGGAATTGCAGTTCCGCATTTGATGAAGTTATCCATGAAAACTGCGAAACCGCTGGTTCTTATTCCCGGAAGCTTTGTGGGAGGAGCACTTTTGACCTTGATTTGCGATGATATTGCAAGAAGTTTGTTCGCACCCACGGAACTTTCCATCAGTTCGGTAACGGCAGTATTTTTGGTGCCGGTGGTGATGGTGATGATGATACGCAGACGTCGTACAGAGTAGCGTAAAATCCGGATCGGTATTCGGAAAAAGGAGAAAAGGATGAATCTACATACAGAAAATCTTTCCGTTGGATATGGGAAAAAGGTTGTGGTGGATCAGGTAGAGCTGACCTTGCAACCCGGGCAGATTGTTACCCTTATCGGCCCCAACGGAGCAGGAAAATCCACAATTTTGAAAACCATTACCAGGCAGCTCGACCCGGTGAAGGGAGTGGTTTACCTTGGAAAAAAGCAGTTAAGTACCTGGCAGGAAAAAGAGATTGCTAAGGAGCTTTCTGTGGTGATGACCCATCCAGTGTCTCCGGAGCTTATGACCTGCCGGGAGGTAGTGTCCATGGGGCGATATCCTTATACCGGACGGATGGGAAACCTGACGGCTCAGGATAATGAGCAGGTGGAAAAAGCGCTGGCATTGGTGCATGGAGAAGACACGGCAGATTGCTGGTTTCATGAATTAAGCGATGGACAGAAGCAACGTGCCATGTTAGCAAGGGCAATTTGTCAGCAGACAGAGATTATGGTATTGGATGAACCTACTTCCTATTTGGATATGCGGTTCAAACTGGATATTTTAAAAGTAATCCGAATTTTGGCGGTGGAAGAAAAGAAAGCCATTCTCATGTCGTTACATGAGTTGGATCTGGCACAGAAGATTTCGGATTTGATTATTTGTGTGGACGGAAATAAAATAAGTGATATTGGGACTCCGGAAGAAATTTTTACCGGAAACCGTATACAAAAGCTTTATAAAATAGATGAAGGTTGTTTTGATCCGGAAACCGGAGCAATGTTTCTGTCAAAAGAAGAAAAGTCGCCGGAGGTATTTGTGATTGGTGGCGGAGGAGCGGCACTACCTCTTTACCGGAAGCTTTCCAGAAAGCAGATTCCCTTTGTGGCAGGGATTCTAAGTGAAAATGACGTGGAGTATCGGGTGGCAAAGGCCGGTGCCCAGCAGGTGGTGGCGGCAAAGGCCTTTTTCCCTTTGGGACAGGAGAAGCTGGAAGAAGCAAAGGCTTTACTTGATAGCTGTAAATGGTGTGTTGGAAAGGTTAGGGACTTTGGTCCGGGGAACATGGAAAATCAGGCGCTTTTAGCCTATGCAAAGGAAAAGAATAAGCTTATTAGCGAGGAGGAATTATGGCAAAGGTAATCATGGTGCAGGGAACCATGTCGGGAGCCGGAAAAAGTCTGGTGGTAGCAGGACTTTGCCGGATTTTTAAACAGGATGGTTACCGGGTGGCACCCTTTAAATCCCAGAATATGGCACTCAATTCCTTTATTACGGAGGAAGGCCTGGAAATGGGAAGAGCTCAGGTAATGCAGGCGGAAGCCGCAGGGATTAAGCCTAAGGTTTGTATGAATCCGATTTTGCTTAAGCCCACCAGCGACCGTGGGTCGCAGGTAATCGTAAACGGGCAGGTGCTTCAAAATATGGATGCAAGAGCTTACTTTGCATACAAAAAAAGCCTGATACCGGAGATACAGAAAGCTTTTCGAAAACTTTCAGAAGAAGCGGATATTATTGTAATTGAGGGCGCCGGAAGTCCGGCAGAAATTAATTTAAAAGAGAACGATATTGTAAATATGGGAATGGCAGCCATGGTGGATGCACCGGTGCTTTTGGTGGGAGACATCGACCGGGGCGGCGTTTTTGCCCAGCTTCTGGGGACCTTGATGCTGTTGGAAGATGAGGAAAAACAACGAATCGGAGGCCTTATTATCAATAAGTTTCGGGGAGATAAAACCATTTTGGAGCCGGGCATTGCAATGTTAGAAGAAAAGGGACAACTTCCGGTGGTGGGAGTACTTCCATATCTGCCCCTTAATTTGGAGGATGAGGATAGCTTAAGTGGACGGTTTGACCGAAAACAAAGCAGTCTTATTAATCTGGCGGTGGTTAAGTGCCCAAGAATGTCGAATTTTACGGATTTTGATTGCTTTGAGGAATTGCCAGAGGTAACGGTACATTATATTACTACGCCGGAGGAACTTGAGGGAAAGGACATGCTGTTTATTCCCGGAAGTAAGAATACCATCGGAGATTTATTGTGGATGCGGGAATCCGGTATGGAAGCCGCCATTAAGAAGTACGCAAAATTAAATCCGGTTTTTGGTGTTTGTGGCGGTTATCAGATGATGGGAAAAAGCATTGACGATCCGGAAGGTACCGAACAGGGAGGTTTTGTTCGGGGTATGGAGCTTTTGCCCATTACTACAATTTTGCGACAGAAGAAGAAAACAGGACAGACAAGAGGAAAATTTTCCAAAGTCGATGGAATATTTAAAGAATTAACCGGAATGGATTTTGTGGGATATGAAATTCACATGGGACGGTCTGCGTTGGAAGGGGAGACGCTTCTTACCACGGTTCCCGCCATGGCGGAAGGCGATAGGACATCGGAGCCGGAGGCTGGCGTGGACGGTCAGCAGGTTGGTAATATTTACGGAAGTTATGTCCATGGTCTTTTTGATGAAGGAAAGATTGCTCAGACCATGGTAAAGGCTTTGGCGGCTAAGCGGGGAATTTCCTATGATCCTACAGGAATGAAGACCTATCGGCAGAGAAAGGAAGAACAGTTTGATCTTTTGGCGGATGCCATGCGTCAGAATATGGATATGGATGCAGTATATAAAATGCTGCGGGAGGCAAAGATAAATGAACCTTGATGAACTTCTGAAGGAAAAAAGCATAGACGGATATTCCAAGGAACGATTTCGTGAGATCCGAAATGCCTGGGATAAGGTAGCCAAGCCCTTAGACAGTATGGGCAAATTTGAACCCTTACTTGCTCAGGTGGGAGCCATTCAGGATACTCTTCATCCGGAGTTTGAGGCGGCAGCCCTGCCGGTATTTGCAGCGGATAACGGAATTGTGGCTCGGGGTGTGAGCCAGAGTGGCCAGGAGGTTACGGCAATCTGTGCAGAGAATATCGCAAAAGGTTTGACCAGTGTCTGTGTTATGGCGAAGCAGGTTGGAGTACAAGTTCAGTTGGTGGATGTGGGAGTAAATGCAACTCTTACCACACCGGGGATTTTAGATAAAAAAGTGCGCTTTGGTACTGCCGATTTTTCTGCGGAACCGGCAATGAAGAAGGAGGAAGTCCGAAAGGCAATGGAAGTGGGCTTTACTTTGGCATGTGATTATAAGGAAAGAGGTATCCGGATTGCAGGAATCGGTGAGATTGGAATCGGAAATACTACCACCAGCAGTGCGGTGGCAGCAGCGCTGTTAAAGCTTTCGGCAGCGGAGGTAACGGGCCGTGGTGCAGGCTTAAGTAACGCAGGATTAAGCCGAAAGATTGGTGTAATTGATGATGCCATAGAAAAATACGGATTGTATCAGGCAGATCCCCTGACAATTCTGGCAGCGGTTGGTGGATTGGATATTGCGGCTATGACGGGATTTTACATTGGAGCCGCAGCAAATAAACTGCCGGTGGTGCTGGATGGCATGATTAGCCTTACGGCGGCACTTTTGGCGGAAAGACTGGTGGCGGGAACGAAGGAGTATCTGTTAGCTTCCCACAATAGTCGGGAACCGGTGGCAAAATGGATTGTAAAAGAGCTTTCCCTTTTACCGGTGGTGGATGCAGATATGGCGTTGGGAGAAGGAACGGGATCGGTGTTGATGCTGTCCCTGTTAAAAACGGCTGCGGCTGTGTATGAAGAATGTTGTCCCTTCGCAGAAGTGGGAATAGCCCAATATCAGCGTTTTTAAGCAGAATTCATAGTTTTTTGACGATTTGGTCAAAGAAAACAGGAGAAAAACATGTTACATTTGGTATATGGTGGAAGTGGTAGCGGTAAATCGGCCTATGCAGAGAGTCTGGTAGAAAAGTATGCCTCGGGGCCACGGTATTATCTTGCCACCATGCAGGTTTTCGGAAAAGAAGATGAAGAACGAATTGCAAGGCATCGCAGAATGCGGGAAAAAAAGCAATTTACGACAATAGAAAAGCAAACCGATGTAGGGGATGTGATCCTTGATGGGAACGCCACGGTTTTGCTGGAATGCATGTCAAACCTTGTTGCCAACGAAATGTTTCGAAAAGAAGCTCCAAGGGGAGATGAGGCAGCCGGTTTGATTGCGGATAAAATTTTGGCGGATATTTGCCGATTGCAGGAACAGGTCGCAAATCTTGTTATTGTTACGGCCAATGTGTTTGACGATGGGGTGGAGTATTCGAAGGAAACAGAAGCATATCAGCAGGCTTTGGCGATATGTAATGAAAGACTTGGGGGGATGGCAGACTCTGTGACGGAAGTGGTGGTTGGAATTCCCTTAACAATACGGAATCCGAAAGGAAGGTGCAGGCATGAAGAAAATTTTAAAAGCATGTAATGTGGCATTTTCCATGTATTCCAAGATCCCCATGCCCCGCTTTGTGTGGGGGACGGAAGATATGCGGTATCATCTGTGCTTTTTCCCGGTGGTGGGAGCAGTAGTTGGCGGGGCAATTTATGGCTGGTACAAACTGGCAGAGTGGTTGTCCATGTCGCAGATGGGGACAGCTTTGGTAGCAATGGCAATTCCACTGTTGATTACAGGGGGATTTCACGTGGATGGTTTTATGGATACCATGGATGCCTTAAATTCGTATCAGGATAGAGAAAAGAAGCTGGAAATATTAAAGGATCCCCATATTGGAGCTTTTAGTGTCATTACTCTGGCAGTGGCATTACTTTTAACCGCAGGATTTTTGCAGGAGATAAAAGTGGAAAGCCAGGTGTTTTGCCTTGCCGGAAGTTTTGTGCTAAGCCGGGTATTAAGCGGACTTTGCGTAACAAGCCTTCCCAGTGCAAAGGAAAAGGGAATGTTAAAGACCACCATGGATACGGCTGGACGTGGTGTAGTTAAGGGGAGCCTTGCAGTGGAAGGCATCCTCATTGTGGGGGCCATGGTTTTTGTGGCACCGACATATGCGTTGGCAGTGGTATTGGCGAATGTCGCTGTTTTGTGTTGGTTTTTATGGATGACAAAAAAGAATTTTGGCGGCATTACCGGGGATCTGGCGGGATGCCTTGTGGTGATGTGCGAGGTTGTGTCGGTGATTGCAGTGAGTGTGTGGCCATAGCAGGAGGATGTATGAGGCTGATTATAGGCGGTGCATGTCAGGGGAAAACCGGGTATGTGGAAGAAAACTTCCCCACATGCAGGATATATGATGAAACAAGCGTTGGAGAATTGGATAAAACGACGGCAGAGGAATTGCCGGTGGTGAATCATTTTCATAGATGTGTGAAAGCACTTTTGGAAGAAGGCAGAACAGAGGATGAGATTTGTTGCCGGGTAAAAGAATTGGTTGAAAAATATCCGGATATCATCATTATCAGTGATGAAATAGGCAGCGGTATCGTTCCAATGGAGAAACAGGAACGGCTGTGGCGGGAAGTGACCGGTCGGGTTTTATGTGAACTTGCGAAAGAGGCGGAAAGGGTGGTGCGGCTTACATGCGGAATACCCATGATACTGAAATAGAGTTGACGCTGATTCGCCACGGAAAAACAAAGGGTAATCTGGAAAAACGGTATATCGGTGTGACAGATGAACCATTGTTGGAGGAAGAAAAAAATCGGTTGGAAAAGATTGCCTATGAAGTACCGGAGTTACTGTTTGTAAGTTCCAGAAAAAGAGCGAAGGAAACCGCTAAGATTTTATTTCCCGGTGTGGAGATGGTTTCTTTGCCGGAATTAGACGAGATGAATTTTGGAGACTTCGAGGGGAAAAATTACCTGGATCTTAAGGATAATGAGGTCTATCAGCAATATATTGATTCAAACGGAAGAACGGCCTTTCCGGGTGGGGAGTCCATGGAAGACTTTGCAAATCGGATAGAAGGCGCTTTTAACCGGATTATGGAGCAAGCTTTGGAAGATGCGGCAAAGAAGGTGACTGTGGTTGCCCATGGGGGAACCATTATGGCCATCTTGTGGAAGAAACTGGGGGGAGATTATTTTTCCTATTATGTAGGAAACGGGGAACGCCTGCAGGTGCAGGTAACCATTGCGGAAGGAAAGGAAACATGGAATATCATATCATAGGGTTTGTGGCAGGCTTTATTTTGGATCTTTTGTTTGGAGATCCCTATTGGCTGCCCCACCCCATACGATGGATTGGAAATAATATAGATAGACTGGACAAGAAGCTTTTAACAGAGGAACTTACCGGAGAACAAAAGCGACGCCGGGGAAAAATTCTGGTGGCACTTATTTTGAACGAAACAGTGGTGCCGGTGGGAATAATCCTGCTGGGAGCCTATTTTATCCATCCTATTATGGGCTGCATGATAGAAAGCGTTATGACCTATCAGATGCTTGCAACCAAATGTTTAAAAGTGGAGAGCATGAAGGTATATCAGGCATTACAAAAGGAAGGACTGGAGGCGGCCCGCAAGGCAGTGTCCATGATTGTAGGCAGGGATACCCAGGAATTGTCGGTGGAAGGCGTGACGAAGGCAGCTGTAGAGACTGTGGCGGAAAATACCTCTGACGGAAGTATTGCCCCCATGCTATATTTGGCAATGGGGGGGCCGATTTTAGGATTTTTATATAAGGCGGTTAATACCATGGATTCCATGGTGGGTTATAAAAACGACCGGTATATGGATTTTGGCAGGGCAGCAGCAAAGCTGGACGACGTGGTGAATTACCTGCCGGCACGAATCAGTGCCCGGTTGATGATTTTTTCCTGCCATTTTCTGGGAAAGGCTTACGATGCGAAAGAGGCGAAGCGCATTTATTTGCGTGACCGGTATAATCATGCCAGTCCCAATTCCGCTCATACGGAAAGTGTTTGCGCCGGAGCCTTGGGCCTGCAGTTGGCAGGAGATGCCAGCTACTTTGGTAAAATTGTAAAAAAGAAGACTATTGGTGATAAAAAAAGAGAGATTGAACCGGAAGACATTAAGCGGGCGAACCGGTTGTTGTACGGCACCGCCCTTTTATGTGAAGGAGCATCCATAGGGGTGCTGATAATGGTGATGTTGTTAGTTTAGAAAGAAAGAAGGAATGACTATGCACGGCGGAGATATTTATCGTAACAAGGTGACACTGGATTATTCGGTAAACACCAACCCTCTGGGTGTATGTGAGGAAGTAAAAAAGGCACTTTTATCTTCCGTGGAGGAAGTGGAGCATTATCCGGACTATTATTGTGAGGAGTTAAAAGAGGCCTTGGCGGAATATCATCAGTTGAACCCGGAACAGATTCTTTGCGGAAACGGCGCTTCCGAAATCATTACGGCAGTATGTCGTTATGTGCAGCCCAAAAAGGTATTGCTTCCGGTGCCCGGTTTTTCCGGCTATGAAAAGGCTTTAAAGGCAGTGGGAGCAGGCATTTGCTATGTTTTGTCCCAGGCAGACAGCGAGTTTGCGGCAACAGAAACCATTATTAAAGCTATTCGAGAGCAAAAACCGGATATGCTGTTTTTAACAAATCCCAATAATCCTACGGGACAGCTGTTAAGCAAAAAATCCGTGGACAAGATTGTGGCTGCCTGCGATAAAGCCCAGACCTTTTTGGTGGTGGATGAATGCTTTATCGAGTTGACCATGTATCGGGATGAAAGTTTATTATATCGTGGTATTCCCAAGAACGCCCTGGTGCTTCGCGCTTTTACAAAAAGCTATGCTATTCCGGGTGTGCGTTTGGGATATGCGGTTGTAGCCAATAAAGAACTTAGAGACGGAGTGGAAGAACAGCTTTCCGAGTGGAGTGTATCGATTCCGGCTCAAAAGGCAGGCTTGGTTGCCTTACAGGAAGAGGCTTATCTGGAGCGTGCACGTCTGGTAATTGCTCAAGAGCGGGAACGTCTGCGTAAAGAGTTAAAGGAGTTGGGTTTGCAGGTATTTCCTTCCAGTGCCAACTATATTTTGATTTATGATCCGGCAGAGGATGATTCTTTGTATCGGTTCTTATTGCGCTGGGGCATCTTAATACGGGATTGCAGTGATTATTACGGACTTTCCCAGGGCTATTACCGGATTGCGGTAAAAATGCCGGAAGAAAACGACCAGCTTTTATCACGAATAAAGGAGTGCTTCTATGCAAGGGATTGAGTACGTGCTTCCGTCTGAAATCGAAAAGCGAAGCTTTGCCATTATTAAGCAGGAATTAAAAGAACAAAATTTGGTGATTCCGGAAAATGAGGCTCCCGTTACCATGCGGGTAATTCATACTACGGCGGATTTTTCCTATGCCGATACCATGCGGTATTCGGAAAATGCCATTGAAAAAGCCAGAGCCCTTATAAGAAACGGAGCGGATATTGTAACGGATACCAATATGGCAAAGGCCGGAATCAATAAAAAACGACTGGCCACCTTTGGAGGAGAAGTACACTGCTTTATGGCTGAGGAAGATGTGGCGGCAGAAGCAAAACAAAGGCAGGTGACCCGGGCAGTGGTGAGTATGGAGCGTGCCGCAAAGTTAAATAAACCTGTAATTTTTGCGTTGGGCAATGCGCCTACCGCACTTATTTGTTTATATGAAATGATGGAAAAACAAAAATTTATTCCGGAATTTATTATTGGGGTTCCGGTGGGCTTCGTAAATGTGGTGGCTGCAAAAGAGCTGTTTTTGCAGGGACCGGTACCCTATATTATTAACGAAGGCAGAAAGGGTGGCAGTAATGTGGCGGCAGCCATTGTGAATGCACTGCTTTACGGTATGGAGGCATAGGAATGCGATACGGATTTACCACCGGAAGCTGTGCGGCAGCTGCGGCAAAAGCGGCAACCTTCATGTTGCTTACGGGAATGGAGAAAAACAAAATTGAAATAGAGACCCCAAAGGGCATCCTATTTCCTGCGGAAATTGTGGATATCTGTCGGGAGGAAAAGCGGGTGCGTTGCGCCGTAATTAAGGATGGAGGCGATGATCCGGATGTAACCACCGGTGCCCATGTGGTGGCAGAGGTGTCTTATTGGGAGGAAACCGCTGAGGATGGCATTTTTCTTTGCGGTGGCAAAGGCGTGGGAATGGTTACCAAACCGGGGCTTTCCGTTCCTGTAGGAAAACCGGCAATTAATCCGGTGCCGGAGCAGATGATTCGCAAAGAAGTAGGAGAAGTGTTAAACCTATGCGATTATTCCGGAACTTTGCGGGTGGAGATTTCCGTTACCGAAGGGGAAGAATTGGCGCAAAAGACCTTTAACCCAAGGTTGGGAATTACCGGAGGGATTTCTATTCTGGGAACCACGGGAATTGTGGAACCCATGAGTGAAAAAGCCCTTTTGGATACCATTTATGTGGAATTAAAGCAAAAGAAGGCTTTGGGGTATGACATTGTGGCAGTTTCTCCGGGAAACTATGGTCTGGATTTCATGAAAGAAACCTTTGACTATGATTTGGATAAAAGTGTAAAGTGCTCAAACTTTATTGGAGATACTATAGATATGGCGGTTAAGCTGGGTTTTTCCGGTATGCTTTTAACCGGTCATATCGGAAAGTTGATTAAGGTTTCCGGCGGAATGATGAATACCCATTCCAAAGAAGGAGATTGTCGAATGGAGCTTATGTGTGCCTGGGGCATAAAAAACGGATTGTCCTTAGCAGGTGCAAAAGCGATGCTAAAAAGCGTTACCACCGAAGAAGGAGTGCGCATTTTGCAGGAAGAAGGAATTCTTTCCCCTGCCATGGAAGAAATGATGGAAAATATTTTGTTTTATCTAAGACGGCGTAGTACTGACCAACTGGCGGTGGAATGCATGGTATATGCCACAGAGTACGGATTGCTGGCAAAATCTCCAAGGGCGGAGGGATTTTTGAATCGATGCAGAGAATGCGGAGAGGGAAGGTTATAAAGTAAAATTTGAGTAAAGGAGACCGAACATGGTACATTTTGTGGGTGCCGGCTGTGGCGCAAAGGATTTGATAACGGTAAGGGGACAGCGACTTATTGAGGCAGCGGATGTGATAATCTATGCCGGATCCCTGGTAAATCCCGAACTTTTAGAGTCGGCAAAACCCTCCTGCGAAATTCACAACAGCGCTTACCTGACCCTGGAAGAAGTAATTTCACTTATGGAAAAAGGTGTTGCAAAAGGAAAAGAGATTGTACGACTTCATACCGGGGACCCGTCTCTTTACGGAGCTATTAAAGAGCAGATGGATGCCTTAAGTCAGGCAGGGATTTCCTATGATGTTTGTCCGGGAGTGACGGCAGCTTTTGGCGCTGCGGCTGCACTGAATTTGGAGTATACCTTACCGGGAGTAAGCCAATCTCTGATTCTTACCCGTATGGAGGGCAAAACCGGTGTTCCGGAAAAAGAATCCATTGAAAGCTTTGCAGCCCATCAGGCAACCATGGCAATCTACTTAAGCGCGGGTATGTTGGATAAGTTAAGCAAACGATTAGTAGAGGGTGGATATAAGCCATCCACACCAGCGGCCATTATATATAAGGCAAGCTGGCCGGAGGAAGAAGCCTATATTTGTACCATAGAAGATTTATATGACACAGCGAAAGCCCACCAAATTACAAAAACAGCCTTGGTGTTGGTGGGAGATGTAATCGGAGGAGCAAACTACGAAAAATCCAGATTATATGCGGCGGATTTTTCTACGGAATATCGAAAGGGAACCGAGGGATAAAATGAGCAGAAACAGAATCATTCGGGCCTGTGGATTTACGGAAAGAGGAAAGATACTTCTTTCGAGGTTAGACCGGGCTGATGAGGAAAATTTTTATAAAATTCGATATAATGAGCCGTTAAAAGAATGGATTGAGGAAGGCTTTGCCCTGGCTGAACCCATTCTTTTTGTGGGAGCTACAGGGATTGCGGTGCGAAGTATTGCTCCCTTTGTAAAGGATAAGCGTATGGACAGTCCGGTGCTGGTGGTGGATGAAGGCGGGCAATTTGTTATTCCGCTTTTATCCGGACATTTGGGCGGTGCCAATGAACTGGCGGGATTACTGGCGGCAAAGCTTCAGGCAGTGCCGGTGATCACCACGGCTACAGATGTAAACGGAGTTTTTTCCGTGGATGATTTTGCAAGACGAAACGGACTTGCACTTTTTCCCAAGGAAGGGATTCGGGAGGTCTCGTCCCGTTTATTGGAGGAAGGACAGATTCGAATGCGAATTGCACCGGAAATCGGCTACGATAAAAATCGGGTTCCGCAAGAAATATTTCTTGTTGAATCTGTAAATGAACCCGTTGACGTGGAAATCCTACCGGATGACGGAAAGCCATCCGGCAAAGCAACCCTTACCCTTACTTTTAAACCTTATATTCTCGGAATGGGATGTAAGAAGGATACGCCTTTCATAAAGCTAGAGGGATTTTTGCAGGAAAAGCTGCAGGTACCGGTTTTAAAGGTGGCGGCCATAGCAAGTATAGATTTGAAAAAGAAAGAAGAAGGATTGTTAGCTTTGGCGGCGCAGCAGCATGTGCCCTTTTATACCTATGCGAAGGAAGAGCTTTTAACCGTAAAGGGGGATGAAGCAGAATCGGATTTTGTGCAGGCAGTGACGGGAGTGCCCAATGTGTGCGAAAAAAGTGCCCTGTATTGTGCAGGGGAGGATGGAGTATTGGTACAGAAAAAAACGGCAGAAAATGGAATGACACTGGCAGTGGCAAAGCGAATTCCGAAGCTTAAGGAGTGGACGTAGATGAGAAAAGAGATTTGCATTGTGGGCATGGGCCCCGGTGATATTACCATGATGACAAAAGAGGCGGAAAATGCGCTGCAGGATTCGGATGTGATTGTGGGTTACACCGTATATGTGGACTTAGTTAAGAAATATTTCCCAAAGAAAGAGTTTTTGACAACTCCAATGCGGGAAGAAGTGAAACGATGCCGCCTTTGTTTTGACCTAGCAAAGGAGGGCAAAAGCGTAGCCTTAATCTGCAGTGGCGATGCGGGAGTATATGGAATGGCAGCACCCATGTATGAACTGTTGCCGGAATATGAGGGAGTAAGTCTTAGGGTGGTACCGGGAATCACTGCGGCAAACAGTGGAGCGGCAGTATTAGGTGCACCTTTGAATCATGATTTTTGCGTGATTAGCTTAAGTGATTTGCTGACTCCTTGGGAGCAGATTGAAAAGCGCCTGCGGGCTGCCATTGCCGGGGATTTTGCCATGGCTATTTACAATCCCGGTAGTCATACAAGAAAGGATTATTTAAAACGTGCCTGTGAAATCATGCTGGATGAGGGTGCGGATAAAAACAGAGCCTGTGGCTATGTTCGTGCCATCGGCAGAGAAGGTACGAAGGCACAGGTTTGTACCCTGGAGGAATTAAAGGATAGAGAAGTGGATATGTTTACCACTGTGTTTATCGGAAATTCCCAATCCTTTTTACAGGACGGGAAATTGGTTACAAAGAGGGGTTATCAGATATGAAAAGGCTTTTGATTTTTGGCGGCACAACAGAAGGGCGACAGTTATCAGAGTGGGCATCAGATGCGGGAATCCCCTGTGAGGTTCATGTGGCAACGGAGTATGGGGAGCAGGTGATGCCGGAAAAAGACAATCTTTTGGTCAAAATCGGTCGCCTGAAAAAAGAGGATATGCATCTTCTGGTGGAAAAAGGCGAATATTTGGCGGTGATAGATGCCACTCATCCCTTTGCTGTGGAAGTAACGAAAACCATTCGGGAAGCCCTGGAGAATTCTGCAATTCCCTATTTTCGCTTGTTGCGGGATGTGAACCTGGAAGCAGAAGCTGTGGTGGAAAGAAACGGGATTCGGTTGTACAAGGATACGGAGACATGTATCAAAGCCTTAGAGCAGACAAAGGGAAGAATTTTTCTTACAACAGGAAGCAAGGAACTTTCCAAATATTGTACGGAAAAATTAAAAGACCGTTTAGTGGTAAGGGTTTTGCCGGGAATGGAAAGCCTGCAGCTTTGCTATAATAACGGACTGTTGGGAAGTCAGATTATAGCCATGCAGGGACCGTTTTCCGTAGAGAGCAATGTGGCTCAATTTCATCAGATGCAGGCGGAGCATGTGGTAACCAAACAGGCAGGCAGAAATGGCGGCTTGCAGGAAAAAATAGAAGCGGCAAGAGCGGTTGGTGCCACAATTCATATGATTTCCTGCCCGGAGATGAATCCGGTGGATAGCTTTGATATAGAAGAAATCTGTGAAAGGCTCAGTGAATTAACCGGCAGGAAAATCCAGGTTGCCAAGGCAGAGAGCAAGGAAGAAGAAAAACTTCAGGTTACCCTTGCTGGAATTGGCATGGGTGCGGAGGCTGGCATGACCCTGGAGGTGGAGCAGGCCATAAAGGAAGCGGACGTGATATTTGGCGCATCCCGGATGCTTGGCATTTGCCCGGAACAAAAGAAGACCTATCCCTATTATCTGGCAAAAGATATTTTGCCGGCTCTTACGGAAGGCTATAGCAAGAAGCATATAAAGAAAGCGGTGGTACTGTTTTCCGGGGATTCCGGTTTCTATAGCGGAACGGCAAAGCTTTTGGAAAAGCTTGAGGAATTACCTTTTGTGCAGGCGAGAGTTCTTCCCGGAATTGCATCTCCGGTGTATTTAGCGGCCCGCTTAGGTGTCAGCTGGCAGGATGCGGGGCTTTTCAGTACCCACGGCGTGGAACGAGGGGAGTGGGAGCAGCAGTTTGTCCATGCCTTTTTATATGGAAAAAAGAGCTTTTTCCTCACTTCAGGAAGCGAGGATGTTGCCAGAATGTGTAGTCTTATTCAGGAACTTGGGGGGCTTGGGAAGTCAGATCGATTTGCCTATGGGTACTGCCTTTCCTACCCGGAGGAAGAGGTTGCTGAGATTAACATAGAAATGCCGCCGAAAAAGGAGGGACTGTATGTCATGTATTTGGAAGCAGGAAATCCAAGAGAGAAAAAATTAACCCCGGGAATTCCGGATGAGCGTTTTTTACGAAGCAAGGTGCCCATGACCAAGGAGGAGGTACGGGCGTTAACCCTGTGTAAAATGGATCTTACAGAGGAATCGGTGGTTTATGATATCGGAAGCGGAACCGGATCTGTTTCTGTGGAGGTGGCGAGAATGCATCCCACCATCCGCGTATTTTCTCTGGAAAGAAAAGAGGAAGGGGTGGAGCTTTTAAAACAAAACCTGGAAAAGTTCCATCTCCACAACGTTACTGCCATAAATGCTTTGGCACCGGAGGGATTGGAAGAATTGCCACCGGCAGATATTGCTTTTATCGGCGGGAGCGGTGGAAAGCTGTCCGAAATAGTGGCGGCCTTATATCAAAAGAATCCCAAGATGCAGATTCTGATTACGGCAGTAACCATGGATTCCATTGTGGCAGTGGAGGAAATGCTGAAACAGTACCCCAATGCCAGGACGGAGACCGTGGAAATTCAGGCGAACCGGGTAAAGCCCGTGGGAGACTATCGGATGTTAAATGCAAATAACCCGGTATTTTTGTACATCCTCAGATTAGAAGAGTAGCGGAAAGGAAAACTGGTAAAAGTATGAAGCGATTTGTTTTGGCGGCGCCTAAAAGCGGTAGCGGTAAGACCATGATAACCTGCGGAATGATTGCAGCATTAAAAAAGCGGGGGTTAAAGGTGCAGTCCTTTAAATGCGGCCCCGACTATATTGATCCCATGTTTCATCGAGAGGTGCTTGGGGTGCCTTCCAAAAATCTGGATTTGTTTTTTACAGACGAGGAAAAAACAAGACAGCTGTTTTACCGGGATAATCGGGCAGATATTTCCGTAATTGAGGGCGTAATGGGACTTTACGACGGATTGGGTGGCATCAGTGAAGAGGCTAGCACCTATCATTTGGCCAAAACCCTAAAGGCGTCCATTATTCTGGTGGTGGATGCCCATGGAATGGGCCGTTCCCTGGTGGCAGAATTAAAGGGATTTCTGGCATACGATACTGCTCATCTAATTCAGGGGGTAATCCTAAATAAAATAACCAAAGGATTTTTTGAACTAATAAAGCCTGTGATTGAAAAAGAGTTGAAGCTTTCGGTTGTGGGATTTTTTCCAAAACAGGAAAATCTGGCAATTGAAAGTCGCCACTTAGGACTGACTATGCCGGGAGAACAGGAACAGCTTCTTGAAAAGGTAAATCAGGCGGCGGAGGTTTTGGAAGAATGCGTTAATCTTGAAAGCATTCTGCAGCTGATGTCAGAGGAGCCGGTAGAAAAGGAAGCAGGAAATGAGGGTATGAAATCCGGCATAAAGCAGCAACCGGAGGGGCATTCTGTGAAAATTGCAGTTGCCCGGGACGAAGCCTTTTGCTTTTATTATGAAGATAATCTGCGCTTACTCAAAGAAGCGGGAGCGGAATTGGTTTTCTTTTCCCCCATCCATGATGAGAAGCTACCGGAAGGTACAAAGGGCTTACTGTTAGGCGGCGGTTATCCGGAGCTTTTTGCAAAAGAATTGGCGGAGAATCTTTCCATGTTAAGAAGCATAGGACAGGCCATAGAAAACGGTATTCCATCCTTGGCGGAATGCGGAGGCTTTATGTATCTGCATGAGAGTATGATGGGGGAAGGCGGGAAGATCTATGAAATGGTGGGAGCAGTAAAGGGAAGCTGTGAGAAAAAGCAAAGGCTAATACGTTTTGGCTACGCCTCTTTTGAAGAAAAAAATCCCTGCTTTTTGTCGCAGGGATCCATAATCAAAGGGCACGAGTTTCATTATTATGACAGTACCGATAACGGAGCGGCGGTTAGGGCAAAAAAGCCCACCGGCAACCGTAGTTGGGAAGCCTGTCATGTGGGGGAGAATCATTGGTGGGGATTTCCCCATTTATATTATGAAAGCTGCCCGGAGTTTGTTACCTATTTTGTAAAGCAATGCCGGAATTAGTGGAGTTCCCAGAAAGCCAAAGTAGAAGCGGCAGCCACATTTAGGGAGTCTACTCCTTCTGCCATGGGGATTTTTACCACATAATCGGATTTGGCAATGGTTTCATCCGACAAGCCGTGTCCTTCGCTGCCCATGAGAATGGCAAGCTTTTCCACCGATTTTAAACGGGGGTCTGCAATGGAAAGGCTGTTATCCGTTAAAGCCATGGCACAGGTCTGAAAGCCCAGCTCGTGAAGCTGGTCAACATAGTGGGAAGTTTCATTTTTGCAAAAGTACGTGTGAGGAATCTGAAACACGCATCCCATGCTGACTCGGGCCGCTCTGCGGTATAAGGGATCGGAGCAGTCTTCCGTAAGGAGCACGCCGTCCATAAAAAGTGCCGCGGCGGAGCGGAAGATGGAACCGATGTTGGCAGGATTGTCCACGGATTCCAGCACTACAATTCTTTTTTTATCCTGACAAAGGGCACGGACGGGTATCGGTTCTTTTCTGCGCAGGCAGGCAAGAACGCCCCGGGTTACGGCATAGCCCGGGGTGTGACGCAGAATTTCCCGGGGCAGAGTATAAATGGGTGTGCCCTCGTAAGAAGATAAAAGCGTCAAGATTTCTTGTGTGGCATCGGAAGTTTCCTCCGAGTTCTGCAAACCACACAGAATTTCTTCTTCAACCAGAAAACTTTCCGGTTCATAGCCGGCATCAAGAGCTCTGGAAATCACTTTTGCACTTTCTGCAATAAACAACCCCGGATTGGGTTCGTAATAATGATAAAGCTGGCTTTCGTTTAAGGAAAAATAAGTTGCCAGCCGGGAATCGGTTGTATCGTTTACGGAAATGGTATGTAACATATGATTTTTCGTTCCTTTTCATTCTTTTCTCCTAGTATAACACTTTATGTAAAGGGTTTTACGTAAACGGAATATAAACAATGTATGAAATTTAGTACAAGAAACCGGAAACTACTTGCAAGTTTCCGGCTTTTCGTGTACAATATAACTAAGAAAAAATGACCACTATTCATTATTTTTTAAATGCCTTGTTAAAAAATGGGCAATACCTAGTAAAATGCTAAGAATTCCGGAGGTTTAAAATGGAAAAAGAAGTTCGTGTCATTGAGGTGAAGCGTAGTATTTTTGAGGATAACAACAAAGATGCTGACAGACTTCGTCAGGAGTTGAAGGAGAAAAATGTATTTTTGTTAAATCTCATGTCTTCACCGGGGTCAGGAAAGACCACAACCCTGCTTGCGTTGGCAAAAGCCTTAAAGGGTCGGGTTAAAATGGGAGTTATGGAAGCTGATATAGATTCTGCAGTGGATGCAGAGACCATGCAGGAGGCGGGAGTGAAATCCATTCAGATTCACACCGGCGGAATGTGTCATTTGGATGCGGATATGACCAGACAGGGATTATATGAGTTTGGTATGGATGATGCGGAACTCATCGTTTTGGAAAACGTGGGGAATCTGGTTTGCCCGGCAGAATTTGATACTGGAGCGGTAAAGAACATGACAATTTTGTCTGTGCCGGAGGGAGACGACAAGCCTCAGAAGTATCCATTAATGTATGAAACCTGCGATTTGCTGGTGGTAAATAAGATTGACGTATTGCCTTATTTTGATTTTGATAAGGACAATATGGAAAAATACGCGAAGCTGAGAAATCCCAATATCGAGATTATTTATATTTCTGCCAAGACCGGGGAAGGCATTGATAAGTTGGCAAATTGGATTGAAAAAGAAACGAAAAACTGGATTGGGTAGAAAATAAAAGTATAAAAACAGGAGAAGAACAATGAGTGGAAAAGATACGAAGATACTGGCGGTTGCCGGTAAGGGTGGCGTAGGTAAGACTTCCCTGGCAGCAACCATGGTAAGGGTGTTGGTTGAAAAGTATCCGGATAAGAAAATTTTGGCCATTGATGCGGATCCGGCAGTGGGACTTTCCACCGCCTTAGGTATCGAGGTAGGAACCACGGTAGATGATATCCGTAAGGAAGTGGTGGCTACTGTGGAAGACGGAGATACGAAAACTGCAATGGAGCTTTTGGGGGAAGCCAGATACCGCATTTTTGATGCACTGGTGGAGCAGGACGGTTTTTCCTTTATTGCTATCGGAAGACCGGAAAGTGCAGGCTGCTATTGTAAGATAAACAGTTATCTGAAGGAAGTAATCAGTATTTTATCCGAGAATTTTGATTATGTGGTCATTGACGGAGAAGCGGGAATTGAGCAGATTAACCGCCGGGTTATGGAGAAGGTAACCCATCTGTTATTAATCACGGATGGCAGCAAGAAGGGCTGCCAGGTTATTAAAACCATTAAACAGGTGGCAGATGAATTGGTAATGTATGAAAAAGTGGGCGTCATCGCGAACCGGATTTTATCGGAAACAGCAAAAGAATTGCTGGATGTTGGGGACCTTCCGGTACTGAGTTATATTCCGGCGGATGCAACACTTTCTGAGTTTGATATTAAGGGCGAGAACGTTTTTTACCTGCCAGAAGACGCGGCAGTAGTAAAGGGTGTGAAAGAGGCTCTTCAAAAAATCGAACTGTTATAGAGGTATAAAATGAAACCGCTGTCTGAAGGCAGCATAACCTTACTAAGTGGGGGAACGAAAGATGAAAGACTTAAAGCATCTGTATTATTTTGAAAAATTACTGGAAGATGCCAATAATGAACTGGTACGATTAGCCCAGGAAGAGGGACGAAAATGCATTGCTACGGTATGCGAAAACGTTCCGGAACCGCTTTTAAATCTGCCCGGAGTTTTTAGTACAAGACTTCGCGCACCGCGAACCGGTTCCATGGAAATGGGTACCTATTATCTTACCAGCTTTTTGTGTGAGTACACCAGAGCGCTGCTTGAGCGTGCCATTGAGGGTGGTTACAATTTTGTGGATGCCATTATTACGCCGGATGGTTGTTCCATGTTAAATCGTTGTATCGAGAATATGGAACTTTTAAAGACATTTAAAAAAGAGCATGTATTTTTTGAGTACATGGAAATTCCTATGAAGGCAGATGACAATGGTTTGAATCTCTATGTGTTACAGTGTAAAAACCACATTTTGACACCCTTAAAGGAAAAATTCGGTATTGATGTTTCCGATGCCGCTCTTCGTAAGGCTGTGGAGGAACACAATAGAATTTGTGAGTTGATTCGGGCGTTAGGAGAGTTCCGTAAGGAAGATAATCCCCGGATTACCGGTTATGAGTTCCACATTTTAACCATGGCCACCTATGTGGCGCCAAAGAATCTTTTAATTGAGAAACTGGAGGAGACTTTAGAGGAAGTACGAAACCGAAAGCCGGATGAAAAGAAGAAATACCGGGCAAGAGTGGTACTGGTGGGTTCCGAAGTGGATGATGTGGACGTGGTGAAGCTGATTGAGGAATCCGGAGCATACGTGTGTGCAGACCGGTTCTGCTACGGCTCCTTCCCGGGAAGAGATCCCATTGTTTTGAAGGATGATGAAGATATACTTACTCAGATTTGTGAGCAGTATATGATGCGTGGTCAGTGTGCCCGCTATATGAATCAGGAAAAAATTCAGGCCAGACGTTCTTATGTGAATGATCTTGCCAAAGAATATAAGGCAGACGGTATCATCTATGAGCAGATGAAGTTCTGCGACCCATGGGCTTACGAGCGTATGGTCGGATCCCATGTGTTGCGTGAGGATTATGACTATCCTGTTTTATCTGTTGACCGTCCTTACGCCCTTGGTATTTCCGGCCAGCTGCGCACCCGTGTGCAGGCCTTTGTGGAAAGCGTGGAAATCAAGAAGATACAGGGGGGTAAGCAGAATGGGTAAAGAGATTGGAAGTGTAAAATTAGGTTCCCTGTATACCAACGGAAAAGTGCGAAAATGCAGGGAGTGGCGTGGTTTTAAAGATACTTTTTACGACTACACCAGATGGCTTAAGATTATGGGAATCTTAAGCAAATTCATTATCAAACCAAGAAATATCAAAGCCTTTTTCCGCTATCGCTGGATGGCCAATTACTTGGCAGCGCCCATGATGGTGGATCGTCACACCCAGGGATTGCGTGGACCGCAGCTTCGTATTATGCATACGGAATTTGACCTGGTTATGGATGATGTGGCGAAGCTTTTGGATAAGATATTTAAGGGAGACCGCCGTATCGGAAATGATAAGGAGTTTTCCAAACGAGTGGTTTTGGTAGATGAGAACGAAATGACAGCTGTGATGATGGGATTCCCCACGTTGCTGGCATTAAGTCGTGAGACACCGGCGGTATATGTATCGGTTTTATTGAATCAGTTTGCTGCCTGCCACTACATTGATGTGGCGCAGGAATACGGACTTCCCGGTGATGTATGCCCTATGCCCGAGGCAGAAGCCGGCGTTTCCATTGATGATGATTTCCCGGTTTTGGGTGCCTGCGCGGTGCAGTGTAACACCACCTGCGACGGTTCTTTAATGGGAAACGGTGTTATTTCCAAACGTCTGGAATTGGAAGACGGAATTCCCTGTTTCCAGTTGGCAGCGCCTCTTCGTCATCGTGAGGATGACGTTCAGGAGTATGCGGCACAGGAAATCCGGAATTGTATCGCTTTTATTGAAAAACATACCGGTGCAAAATGGGATTGGGATTACTATTTCACCTGCGCAAAGCGTGTAAATGAATCCACCCGTCACCGTATGGAATGGCTGGAAATGAACAAAACCGACTACCCACAGGTGCTCGGTTCCAATCTGGCATTATATACGGAAACCAACTACATGGCTATCTGCGGTAAAGACCAGAACTTTGTGGAAGCAGACCGCAAGATTACAGCCTTGGCGGAGGAAGCCTACAAAAAGAAGAATCCGGTGGTAAAAGAGGTTCGCCACCGTGCCATTGTCTGGGGTGTACAGTCCCACTTTTACATGGACTTCTTATTATGGCTGCAAAACTGCTGGGGCATCCTGCCATTGACCGATATGTTATCCATGGTCAGCACCAAAATGCTTTCCGAGGATGACAAGGAACAGGCTATTTATGATATGGCATGGCTGACAGAAAACATGATTATGCGTAACCGTACCCACGGTGGTTATAAGGTATTACTGGATGAACTGTGGGAGTTCTGCGAAGAATTTAATGCGGATACGGTTATTTTGTGGGAGCACATGGCATGTAAAGCCCTGGTCGGTATGCATGGCCAGTTTGAGGAAAAAGCAAGAGAAAAAGGAATTCATTTAATCTGGGTTGGTCACGATTTGTTTGATCCCCGTGTGGTTTCCCGTCAGGAAATCAGGGATCAGATTAACCGCTATATGAGAACCGTGTTCCGTGAAGAGCCGGTGGACCCATCTTTGGAAGTTTTGACGGATGAACATTCCTGGTAATAGAAAATGAGGAGGAAACAAGATGAAGTATTATGGAGGGTGTGATTCGGGAAGTACCTACACCAAATGCGTAATCATTGATGAAAACGGTAAGATGGTGGCAGATGTTACCCTCAGAAGCCGCATCAATGCAGTATTAAGTTGTGAGGATGCACTAGAGCAGGCAGTGGCACAGGTGCCGGATTTGAATTCCCCAAAGGATCTTACCTATCTGGTAGGAACCGGTTACGGAAGAAACAAGGTACCGTTTGCAGATGAAAACATTTCCGAAATCAGCTGTCACGCCATGGGCGTTCACGTAGCGGACCCCAATGTAAAAGCCATTATCGATATTGGCGGGCAGGACGTAAAGGGTATTGCCGTAGACAGCGACGGAACGGTTTTAAACTTTGCCATGAACGATAAGTGTGCCGCAGGAACCGGCCGGTTTTTCGAGGCTATGGCAAGAGCCTTTGAAATGGAACTTTCTGAGTTTTCCAGATTGTCCCTGCAGGCGAAAAACGTGATTCCCATTACCGCTCAGTGTACGGTTTTTGCGGAGTCCGAGGTTATTTCCCTGGTAGGAGAGGGCAAGCCTATGGATGAAATTGCAGCGGGAATTGAACTGTCTGTTGCAAAGCGTTGCTTTGTTATGAGCAAAAAAGCGGGAGCGGTGGACCACATCACCTTGACCGGTGGCTGTGCCAAGAATGAAGGCTTGAAAGAAGCCATTGAGAAGGTGTTAAACTTAAAAGTTATTAACCTTCCAATCGATCCCCAGTTAATGGGAGCCCTTGGAGCTGCTGAGTTCGCAAGACAGAAAGCAGGTGCTTAATATGGCAATCTGGTTAAAGGTTCTTTTGATCATAGGGATTGTGATTGTGGCATTTTTCGTGCTGACCTTTGCAGCTTACATGCTCAACTTGGACATGAAGCTCACCGCGAAATTAGAGCCGCTTTTTGTAAAGCATTACGACAAGATCAAGAGGGATAAGCATTTATAACATGAAATTATATGATGAAGTAATCAAGGAGTGCTGCCAACTGCTGACCGGGGAAAAAGCGAAAGATTTGCAGGTATCAGAAGGTACCTGGCCCAAGGTAGATGACCGCAGCATGATTTTACGAAGTGATATGGCTTATGAGCTTGGAAGCGGAAACCTTCCGGCTATCGGCATGACGTTGATTACGGACTCCGAGGAATATGTGGAAAAAAACGGTCTTCATCTTGTGGGAGAGGATCTTCCGGATATTTCGGCGGATCGGGGATTTGCCCGCATTGCGATTTTGCGTATGGAGCCCGGCATTTTGAAAGAGGGAGATGCGCTTTATAAGGCAATCCGGGATTTAGAATACACCCGGTATCATTTTTACCCGGAAGGGTTTATGATGCGGGTTTCTGCCAGCAAAGCCAAAGAAACCGTCCGTGTTTCCAAGGAGGCGTTGCAAAAAGGCCTTACCTTTGAAAAAACGGGAAGCCAAATGATTGAGGCATTTCTAAGTCATCCGGGAGTGAAAGCGGTTGACCTGACCTATGTAACGGATTCGGATTTTGCTTTTGGCAAATTACAGGCCTTACAGAAACAGGCAGAGGCGATTACCAAAGCCATCGATCACATTGGGAACGGAGCCATCATGGATTGCGTTGCCTGCAACCTGCAGGAAGTGTGCAATGAAGTGGAAGGCTTACGGGAATTACATTTTTCTCACTAGAAGTGGGAGAGGACGCAGAAGCGTAAAATAAGGTTATTATTGTAAATTTTACATAAGAAAATATAAGGAGAGTAAAAGATATGGCATTTGATATGGAAAAGTACAACCAGTGGCCGGCGAATCACAAGAAGGATAACCCGCCGAATCCGAAGATTGTTGCCCTGGGTAAGAAAATCACTGACGTAGCGGGACACATGCTGCACGGTGTAAAGGTTGAGGACCCGGAGTACTGGGGACTCGCCGAAATTATTTCTGAGGAGCAGGCGGACATTGCTCTGAAAATGAAAAAGAGAACACCGTACACCTTTAAGGAAATGTGTAGCTTATGCGGAATTTCCAAAGAAGGAGAGGAAGCATTCCAGAAGCAGTTGGATGAAATGAGCTATATCGGACTTTTGGAGTATGACTATGGTTATCATTATGACCACAATGGCCGTACCCATGAGCAGACTGAGCGTCGCTATATTTTACCGATGTTCGTTCCGGGTTCTGCGGAACTTTTCAACATGGAAGAGTTACCGGACAGAAGTAACCCACGTCTTGCAAACCATCCGGATGTGGCAGCTTTCTTTGAGCGTATGACCTATTTACCGTTAGCAGGTGTAACCCAGATGGTTCCTCCGGGAGGAGCCGGAATCGGTATGCATGTTATTCCGGTAGAAAAAGCGATTTCCATGGAGAATACCTCCGTTGATTTAGAGCACTTATCCTATTGGTTAAAGAAATACGAAGGACACATCGGTGTTGGACGTTGCTCCTGCCGTGCTTCCCGTAAAGCCATTGGAGAAGGTGTGGCAGATGACGATTTTGGCTGGTGTATCGGTGTAGGTGATTTTGCCGATTACTGCCGTGAAACCGGAAAAGGTCACGACATTACCTACGAAGAGGCAATGGCGATTTTACAGCGTGCCGAGGAAAACGGTTTTGTACATCAGATTACCAACATTGATGGTGAAAATAAAATTTTCGGTATTTGCAACTGTAATGTCAACATTTGTAATGCTCTCCGTACTTCACAGTTATTCAATACACCGAACATGTCCCGTTCCGCTTATGTGGCACACGTAGATGCAGAAAAATGTGTTGCCTGCGGACGTTGTGTGGAATATTGCCCGGCAGGTGCTACCAGACTTGGACAGAAGCTTTGCTTAAAAGACGGAAGCAAGGTAAAATATCCGAAACAGGAATTACCGGATGCAACCAAGTGGGGCGAGGATAAATGGGATCCGGATTATCGTGATAACAACCGTATTAACAGCCACAAAACCGGTACTGCACCATGTAAGACCGCTTGTCCGGCACACATTGCGGTACAGGGTTACTTAAAGATGGCTTCCCAGGGAAGATATACTGACGCTTTGGCGCTCATTAAGAAACAGAATCCATTCCCGGCAGTTTGCGGACGTATCTGTAACCGTCGTTGTGAGGATGCATGTACCAGAGGAACCATTGACCAGGCAGTTGCTATTGATGCAGTAAAGAAATTTATTGCTGAGCAGGACTTAAATGCAAAGACCCGCTACATTCCGAAAAAAGTGGTTCCGGCAAGTATCCACATGGATCACTTTGATGAGAAGATTGCCATTATCGGTGGAGGTCCGGCAGGTCTTTCTGCAGCCTTCTACTTAGCGGAAAAAGGCTACTTCCCAACTGTTTTCGAGAAAAACGAAATGGCCGGTGGTATGCTTCGTTACGGAATTCCTTCTTACAAATTAGAGAAGGATGTCATTGAGGCAGAAATCGATGTTATGCGGGAAATGGGTGTTGAAATCAAGACCGGCGTAGAAGTTGGAAAAGATATTACGTTAGATGAACTTCGTAAACAGGGTTACAAGGCATTTTACATTGCCATCGGATGTAGCGCAGGACGTCGTCCGGGCATCCCGGGGGATGATGCGGAAGGCACCTTTACCGCTATTGATTACTTGCATGATGCCAATACCGGAAAGACACACTTTGAAGGTAAGGTAGTTGTTGTCGGTGGTGGTAACGTTGCTATCGATGCTTCCCGTGTATCTGCAAGAAGCGGGGCAGCAGAGGTAACCCAGCTTTGTCTGGAATCCGAAAAAGAAATGCCCGCAAGTGATGAAGAAATTCGCGAGGCAGGTGAAGATGGTGTAACCATTAAGTGCGGATGGGGACCGAAGGAAGTTCTTACCAAGGACGGCAAGGTAACCGGAATCGTATTTAAGAAATGTCTCTCCGTTAAGAACGCGGAAGGCCGTTTTGCACCGACCTATGATGAGAACGAAACCATTACCATCGAGTGTGATCGTGTTATTTTTGCAGTTGGTCAGAGAAGCGTATGGGGCGACCTTGTAAAAGATGAAAAGGTATCCTTCAACGGACCTGCTATTGTTGCAGACAAATTAACCTTCCAGACCGAGCAGCCGGATATCTTCGTAGGTGGAGATGTTTACACCGGACCGAAGTTTGCTATCGATGCGATTGCAGCAGGACATTATGCAGCAGAGTCCTTACACCGCTATGTACACAACGGACATATGACCATCGGACGTAACCGTTGGGAGTTCAACGAACTTGACAAGGACAACATCCTGGTAGAAAGCTATGATAATTCCTCCCGTCAGATTGAGGGAATGAACAAGCAGGTACCGGAGAAATCCTTCAAGGATGCACACCTTACCTTCACGGAGGAGCAGGTTCGTAAAGAGACTGCCCGTTGCTTAGGCTGTGGTGCAACCATCATTGATGAGAATAAGTGTATCGGTTGTGGTGTATGTACCACCAAGTGTGAATTTGATGCAATCACCTTACATCGTGATCATCCGGAGTGCTCCAAGATGACACCGGCAGAAGATAAGCTGAAACACATTTTGCCATACCAGATTAAGCGTGTGGGCAAGATTATTACGCATAGAAAGTAAACATAATAATCGTCCGTCCGGCGACTGGTAGCACGGACGGACGATTACAACGTTACGTTTTATGTTTAGAATGAAAAGGATATAGAAATGCATGAGTTAGGTGTGGTTTTTTACGTTGTGAAAGACGTGAAAAACGTTGCAGAGGAAAATAACGTGGAGAAAGTCAATTCCGTTACCCTCCAGATTGGCGAGGTTTCCGGTATCATTCACGATTATCTGATTGATTGCTGGAACTGGGCTAGGAAAAAGGAGCCGGTAATGGAAGAGGCTGAGATGTTCATTGAACAGATTGACGCCGTTACCTTCTGCGAAGATTGTAAGAAAGAATACGGAACCGTGGAACATGGTAAGACCTGCCCCCATTGCGGCAGTGAAAATACCTACCTGGTTCGGGGAAATGAGTTCCTAATCAAAGAGATTGAAGTGGTATAACAAATTAGGGGCCTCGCACTAGATGCAATTAAACATCCAGGTGAGGCCCCTTTTTATCCGGCTCGTAAATTTTCATAGTCGTTTAATGGAGTCTTCGACATAGAAGGTGTGCCGGCAACGACTGAGGGGGTGAAATCATAGCAGCATACTAATAGGTTATACATAAATTCCTCGTATGAATAGAAAATACCATCTGTAACATCCCAAATTAGCCTGGTGAGTAGAAAAAGAAACCAGGCTAACAAAAACGGATAGCCTGTGGAGGAGAAATGCTTACGAGGCAAACAAGCACCATTGCTTGAGAGCAAAATTGTGTCCTGAGGCTAACAGAAATGATAGCCCACGGAGCAAAATTTATTGTGAGGCTATGTGAACGTTTGGAAAAACAATAGCCTGGGGAGAAGAAATCCTCATGAGGCTAACGGATAGCGTTTGACCGGCAGGGAACCAGGTCAAACGATATTCATCCATCTTTTCCGGGTCAAAGTCCCGCAGGGTCAGGCGCAATGCTGCAAAAGTCAGAGCCTGTTTCTGACTGGACTGGGGAAGGGGCCGTAAATAAGGCAGCAGGACAGAACTAATCGAAGATTCAGCCCCTCAGGTTTGAGAGGCCGTTGCACAGACTTTTATCGTTATAGTTTTCGTAACTGCATTATAATAGGCGTTGCCGGAATCTTTTACTTTAATCTTATAGATGCCGACTTTTGTTCCTTTCTTTACAGTAACAATTCCTGTTGAGGTAATCTTGAATACTTTTTTGGATTTCGTATTCGCTGCCTTATAGGTTATCTTGCCGATA
>Ga0129307_1001084_pt1 | contig 33029 bp, 33 predicted proteins | sample P1105metagenome_FD_94437 | JGI IMG/M metagenome (GOLD analysis project Ga0129307, IMG submission 94437) | Capybara group fecal microbial communities from Wisconsin, USA - P1105 metagenome | ecosystem: Host-associated > Mammals > Digestive system > Large intestine > Fecal | place: USA: Wisconsin...
TCGGTTTCGTAGTGAGATTTAAAAACCTCTCTAGACCGGTTCCAATGCTTTTTTAGTTCGTTCAAATTGTCGGAAAAAATTTTGGAATTATAGCACAGGCTTGGATCTTCATACCATCATGATCCATGAGCGATAGACAGTTGGTATTCTAATTGCGAATGGACCGCTACTTCAATGTGACTCAGTGCGTCCATAACAAGGTTGCGCAATTCTGAGTCGAAGGCGTAGTCTTTCTTTACGTAGTCCCAGCTGAACCCTGAAATAAATGGTGAATGTGGAAGAGTGTTGTCCTGGTATGGATAAGTATAGCCGCGTAGTCGATAGTAACTTACTCTGGATAAAAATTCAATCAGGGTGTCTTTGCTTACGCCGGAGAGACCTCGGCTTATGAGCAGGTCGGCTTGTTGCGATAATGTTAGAGGCGGTTTTTGGTAAATTTTGGGGCCATAAATTATCTCTAAAAAAAGAACCCTGCTGGGTGCGCATTGTAAAGAGGCGTGCAAGGTTTTCTTACTCATAAAATACATAAATGAAGAGCGATTGTCAATAGTAGGCGATTCGAATGAGGCTTGAACCGGAATATTTGGGAACAGAAAATGTAATGAGAACGTATTATACATATCAGCCGGGACAAACCTACACAGTAAACTCAACGAGTCAAGTGTCGGGAGGCTATTCAGGTGATGTATATGGGCGTTATGATCGAGTGGGGTCTTATAATGGGACTTACAATGGAACAGGTAGCACGCAAACAACAGTCCGTTCAGAAGGTCGTTTGGAAGCGCATCCTTATATGTCAACTGCCGATAAATATGCTTATCGAGCAGTCTATTTAAAAAGGACTGCTCCGAAGCGAAGAAATGTTTATGATTCTAGACCAAAAAGAAGAAGTGGTATTTCAAAATGTTATGGACAAGACGAAGACCGTATTGTTCCGGATAAAGAAATGTGTTTTGGAATTTATCCTTTTGGGCAAGGATATGTTTATTGGGATGAAAAAAAGGAAAAATGCAGGACATTCTCCTTAGATAATGTTATTCCATATTGTAAATCAAATCAACCTAATTCTTTTTTGAAAGGTTATGACCCGTATGAATTTTATTTAGATGCAAATAGATTCATGCAGGATTCTGTTTTGTTGTATATGCAATATGTTTATCATTGGGCTGGATTTATAAATTCGAATGATAAAGAGATATTGCCGTTTGTAAAAAAGCAATATGGACATATTCTTTTGTGGGAGTGGTTGAAACGAATGAATGTGCCTAAGTTGTATGAAGATTGGGTTGATATGGATATTCATAAAAAATGTCCGTCTTGAACAATTTCTACTCGCAAATTGAAGAAAGAGAGAGATTGTCTAACTCAAAAAAGATGAAGATGAGAATGATTACGACGATGAGTGATTTTCTTTGAATATTGTCACAATGTTGAGAATCCGTATGAAAGCAATTACGACGATTTCTGATTATATTGTAGCGATAAAAGCTTTTCGCCAAAAGATAGATGCCCCCAACAACCTGCTTTTTCGGGGACTGTCAAATTCGAAATGGAATGTTGAATCTAGCTTAGAACGGTGTGGAATAGATTGTATTTCTTTTAAGGATTACTATACGTCCATAGATTTCTTAAAACCCGAAGTAAATTCCTATGGACATAAATTTGAACGTAAAATTATTGCGCCCAAAGGATATGACTCTGATTTTACAGATTTTCATACGATTGATATAAAGGGACTTCCGGAAATTCAGTATATGACATATCTTCGTCACCATGGTTTTCCGTCTCCATTAGTAGATGTTTCAAAATCAGAATATATTGCCCTTTTCTTTGCTTGCGAGGATGTTATTCATAATAAAATAGGACCCAATGGTAAGGTTTTTGTTTTGCAAGAGAACCTGTGGAATGTTCACTCTGTAGATTGCGCTAATGTTTATGAGATAGGGCATTATATTGAAACTGATTCTAGACATCTAGTTCAGCAGTCAGAATATTTGGTGACAACGCGGTTTGATACAAAAGAAGGAATGTGGTTTTTTGAGCCGTTTTCGTTGTCGCCAGAAAGATCGTCTTCTTGTTTAGAGATAGAAATTGATGCATCTGCTAAGGCCGACTTGCTTAATGAATTAGATAAGATGAATATAAACCATTACACTCTTTATCGAGACGAAGATTCGTTGATGAGAAAATTACAATTTGAATTTCTTCGGAATAGAGGGATGCTTTCTAGTTGTAAATAAAAATGGCGGGATAGTCTGCCCGCCGAATTAGGTTAAGCCAGGGTCTTTCGACCAGCTCACAATAATATGTTTAGGCTTCTAACCAATTCTCCAATTTTAGGGGAGTGATTTTTGCGATAGGTTCGAAATCTTTTGCATTCCGCGTTACAAGAATCAAATCGTTAGCCAAGGCTGTTGCTGCAATTTGTGAGTCGCATATGGGTCTTGGTTGTCCAGCCTTGTTGCATTTGGCGACTACTTCGGCATAATAAGCCGCCGCAGTTGCGTCATACGGAATGACATCAAATTTCTGCATTACGATTTCGACATATTCTTTCAGTCTGTTCTTTCGGGAACTGTCTGGCAGGAGTTCGACACCGAAGAGTGCCTCTTGCAAAGTTATTGCCGAGATTGCTCAAAAAGGCTCGAATCTTTGTATGTTCATCAAAACGTTGGCGTTTGGCTGTGGCTTGGAAAGTTCGGAAATAAGGTTGGAATCCAGCAAGAATCTCTTGTCCATCTTACCCCCAGATATTAGCCTTGCTCGCATCGGGATATTCTACGACACGTCCAGCCTCAAGGTCCTTGGAAAATCAGTTTCAGGTAGAGAACAAACTTCTCTACCTGCGAAATGTACTCGCTAGACAGGGCTCGAATTTCTTTATTCAAAACATCCGTAGTCATGATTTTGTCCTCTTTTCCAATAATATATCTTTTTTGAGTAAAAAAAAAGCAAGCCTCGCCGCATTCGCGTTAGGGGTAGAGCACACCCCTCGCAGTGGGAAATTTAACATTTTTTCTTAGATTTTTGTGCGATTTGTATAATGGAAAAACCGACCTTAGAGAACTCTCTGCCCGCCGAGTTGGCTTGAACTCGTCATTTTTTCTAAATTTACCTCATGCCATTAATTTCCCGTATTTTTACTTTGTTTGTGCTCTTCGCTGCATGTGCGGGGGCGATGGATGTGCAGGTCATCGAAGGCGAAAACCGCGGCCCGCGCGACCTTTCGTCGAAAAAGCTCATGGCTATGGCGAAAGTCTATTTGGCGGAATTGGGGCATGTTCCAAGTTTGAACATTCAAAATGCGGGTGTTTCTTTTTCGTCTGCGGGGCCTGTGATGCACCTTATTCGGATGCAAAAGTTTTCAGCAGATGGAAAAGTTGAAACAGATTCTGTCGTGGTTGCGGAAGTAGATGACGTTGACGATGCTGTGGAAACCATGCTCACGAAATCATTCGGATACACCTCGAAAACATACAAAGGAGAAAAACCGTCCGAAGTGTTTTTTATGGATTCCGAGTTGATTGATGTAGATGAGCGAATGGCAGATATTGCAACCAAGCGAACAGAATTGGCTCTTGAGCAACTTGGATTTAGGCTTGCCGAAAACAATCATGAGCATGGCGTCAAGGTCCGCATGTTTCTGGTAAAATTGAAAAGTGCTTATTGGCTGGGGATGATGCGCATGGAGGGTTCCAAGGTCATTAGGGGTGTACATAAAAAGTTCATGCCAAGTGAAAAATTGGAACCTATAATTCATGCGTTGACGAGCGAGGTTATGAACCCTGAGGAAATGCCCAAGGATTCCAATACCAAAGTGGTGGATTACGCCGATACACATGAAGCGAAATGCCGTGCAACAGCATCTGCAAGCTCTATCAGTGGTTTCTTTGCCGGTCTTACATTTGATATTTTGTGCTATCTTTCGGATTATGTTGGGTTGGAAATAGCTACAGGCGGCAAGGATCTTTACGGCAATTGGTATCCGAATTTGCGTTTCAACTATGTGTGGGGCTTTTCGGATTATCACGCTTGGCTTTTGGGCCTAGATTATGCAGGGACGATGGGCAAAACGCAGTCTCGGTGGGCGTTTGAATCTATCCACAGGTTTTCGCAGAGGAAGGGCGTTTTCATTGATTTCGTTTGGGGCTGGGGGCGTGACAGGAAATATAAAGGCTGGTATATGGGAGGCGATATAGGGTATAATTTATTTGCGTCTAGCTCCAAGGCCCATTGGTTATCCCTGATGTTGCGTTACGATTGGACTTTGGACGAGTCTTTTTCTGACGGAAGCCGAATTTCGGTCAACTTGATTTACGATCTCCGCGGTTACTTTAGCGATTGAGTTGAATCGTTAGAATAAGTTTTGTAAATTAAGAAAAATGGTTTGAGAGTGCCCAGAATAATTCCCATATTGCTTTTGTTGTGTGCTGCGCTTTGGGCAAAGCCGAGCGTGTTCATTCCCGCTGTGGAGCTGGATGGCGTGCATCAGGATTATGCCGATAAACTTGTTCGCTGGACCAAGGGCTACATCGAATACAAGAAAGATGTGAGCGTGGCTGAAAGTGAATATGAAAGCCATTTTATTTTGCAAATCAAAATGCTGCGTAAGGATAATGGAATTGTCGTTATCTACACGTTAAAAAATTCCGACGACAAGAAAGAAGTCTGGACTTACAAGCACATGGCCTATACGCCTAATGACTTGATTCCGATTGTAGATGTGGTCACCATGAAGTTTGGCCAGTGGAACGGGTTTAGGTTTGGTGTCGGCCTCGGGGCGTTGGGAATTGCTGTTCCGGAAATGGCTGCTAGTCCGGCTGTCGATGTTATGGCTCATTTTTTGTACAGCAATTTCCTTCTTTCTTTGGATTTTAATTGGGGAATTATCGAGAAATTGGGCAACGATGATTTTTCTTATTTTGGATATTTCCTTTCTACGTCCTATGTGTTTGATGGCCGTACGGTTTTCCCTTTTGTTGGGCCCGGTGTCGGAGTTTCTTATATGGAATACGATACGGATAAGTATCAATTTGAAGGTAGCGGTGAGGGCTTGACGTTGTTCCTAAAGACGGGAATTCTTTTCAAGCCTATTGATTACAAGACTATTTTCGCGATAGATGTTCGTTACTTGTACAACTTCTATGAGATTCAGAAGGTCTCTAGTGGACGCATGATGTCTGTTCATGGGTGGAGCGTCAGCGCGCAGGTATGGTGGTAATGATGAGGCGTTTTATTGCGTTGCTGTTGGCTGTTATGCTGGTGGGTTGCTCCAGTTCCTGGGTGACGGCTTCCGATCATGGGACTTATTCTTTTTACCGGAACGGAAAACTTGTCTGCGAATCGACCAATAGCTGTAAGATTTCCTCTTCTGGTAAAGAAATGCTTGTGGAAGTTCGTAAGGACGATATTGTCTATGGGCACACGCTCGTGGTTAGTGAAAGTAGCAAGCATGGCACGCGAAGCGTGAGCTCTTTCATTTCTTCGCGTGACATGATGAATACAGCCTCCAGTATGTCGGATCATACGCAGGCCGGGGCTGTCTTTGTGATGTTTGTCGGTGGGGGCTTGATTCTAGGGGCTTTGCTTGAACCGATTATTGATTTGATGATTCCCAGGGGTGTTGGCCGGTTGCCCGAGAACATGACCATTCCTGTGGGGGTAGGCGCGGATTCCGTTGCCGCTTTCCCTTGGGATCAGCCTGCGAAGGATTGAGTTATTCATCTGATTGTAGATGGTTCTCTTGATGGATATTTATCGGTAAGAACCTTATTTTTTCCTTTGCAATGTGTCGTATTTAAAAAATTACACGTATATTTATATATGAAGAGTCCATAAAAAGACTATGCAAAGGAGTTCTCCATGTCTCAGATTGTTCATGATTCGTTAGCTCATTTCGATATGCTCCAACTGGAGGGGCTTCCCTTAGTAGCGGAAGCTATAAAGCAAGAAGAAATGGAACAGAAGGAGTTTCTCGATTTGCAAGAAAAACGTTTTGCTCGCAAACGTAAACTTCTGTTCGATAGTCTTGGCATGCTTGTCAGACATAAGGATGAAATCTTCGCGACTCCTCGTTACGCCAATATTGATGTCCATTACATTTTTGAGGAATCTGCCAAAGTGCGGACGAGTTGTGAGTTTAATTTTTGCGGTGCACCGGTCTCTATCAACTTGAGGCTTGCTACGCTCTTGAAAATTTGGAACAGTGAACAGTTCAACGTCGAATGTGACTGCGGGGCTACCGCCGTTATATATAAATTTGTTGATTCTCCATCTTCGGGTTCTTGCGTTGCTTCTGCACTTTGCCCATGCTGTAAAAAAGAAATTCATGACATCAAGTGCAGGCCGTTTTCGGATTATGTACATGCTGTAAATAACTTTTTTATTGACGATATGACTGCCGTTGCCAAGAATTTTTTAGCCAAGTGGCGGTTTGCCAAAAAAGTATTTCAGGAAAAAGTTAAAAATGGACAAAACGAACGCAAACTGCAAACTGCGGACAAGCTTTATGGCGACAGCGATTTATGCAGCCTCGAAACGATGATTCAGGAATTGCAGTTGAAAGAATTCGAAGAAGCAAGCATTAGAACATAGTGTTTACTGCTTAAATTTTGCGTAGGGCCTCCAATTTTTTGGAGGCTTTTTTGCATGAACTTTTTTGTTTATGTCAATTATTCCGCAAATCCAGGTGCAGGTAGATGCATCCCCGCCATCAGAAGTTTATTTTCACGAGCATATTGCATAATGCGTTTGCGGCTTTCGATGGATTTTAATTTATCCATATCGTAGTTGGAGTTGATTTCTGGATGATCTTTCTGCAAAGCATAACCGTGCATCAAGTCGCCAATGACGAGCAGGTTCGAAAACTGGAATGCGGTATGGCCAGGAGTGTGCCCGACAGCGTCCATAGCGAGAATTCCATGAGGAAGGTTGTCGCCGAAAGCGAATAAATGAAGGCTGTCCTTATAGAGTGCCATGACATTTTTCTGCAAGTCATTTTTTGGAATGTCGTTCATCCAAGCATCGTATTCTACTTTGCCTGCATAGATGGCCGCATTCTTAAACGCTTTGGCGTCGTTGCCGGAGTTATCCTTCGAGATTAGACCTGCGATGTGGTCCACATGGAAATGCGTCAGATAGATGGACTTGATGCTGTCGGGACTTACGCCAAGCGATTCGAGACGGTTCAAAAGTTGACCTCCGAATGCACCTAGCCCGGCATCAAATAAAATGTAATCGCCATTTGTTTGTACAAGAAATGTGCTGACGGTTGCGGGTATTCCTGCGGGCATGTTCAGACTTTCAAACAACGAATCGCTGGCATCGCTGAAGAGACTTCGCGGGTTGAGCTTTTCACCTTCGTTGTCTTGAATCCAAGTGACTGTTGCTCCGTTGGCGAGTGCGACTGTTTTTGTACCTTCGACGGCTGGTAGCTTGTTTGTAGATTGCGTTGCACTTTTTGCGGTGTTTTCTGTATCAACAACAACCTTTGACGAATCATTCGATTCGGCAGAAGTTTTAGAGTTGCTGCATGCTGCAAACCATGCGGAAAGCATGAGGATTCCGAGAATGGCGAAATTTCTTTTCATAAAGCCTCCTGAATGCTAGGAATATAAAAAAACTTCAAGTTCGTATTCGCTTATTCATTTCTTTTGACCGATAATTCTAAATAAGAGCATCTTTTACATTTTTTTGTATCTTTTTAAACATGAGAAAAAACTTTATACTGTTTTTCACCTTGATTCCATTTTTTTTCACTGGCTGTACGGTTACAGGGAGTTATGGCCATGTAGATGCGTTTGATATGGAAGTTGCGGCAGCACATGAAGTACGAGGTGCAAGCGGTTATTTGGAACCTCGCAAATCAACAATGCGTTTATCAGCAAACGTTCGCCCCGGGAGCAAGAAAAAGGAAAATCTTTCTGGCATTGTTAACGAGGTTGGCGATTGCAAAGATATCGTCAATTGCAAAGGCTTTAATAGAGCCGCAATAAATGAAGATGTGGATGGAGTCTATACCATCAATTTCCCTATTGTAACAGGTTCTTTTGATTTTATTCTGAAAATGGAAAATATGCTATGGGGCATAAATGTGGGGATTGATAACGGCGGAAATGGAAATTTTTTATTTGGATTTAATTCGGAACATTTTGAAATCGGTCTTGCTTTTGGGCTTTGGGTTCATGCCCGCAATTTTGAATATTCAGGAACGGAGTATAATTGTGTGAAATATGCATGGTCTTCAAAAGAAGAACTTGTTTCAGGTTCTTTTAACAAAGCTTCTGATATGGAGATGCTGTTTACCTATGGAGCCTTTGCCAGTGCATATATAGATCCAGTGTCGATAAACTATTCTATCAATATTTATAGGCCTCATCCATCGTACAGTAACGATTGGGATGGAGACAAATTAAATGCTGATTTCGATTATCCTCTAGTTGTGACACAGTACATTACGCTAGGCGTACGACTCAATAAATATATAGAACTCCGATTAGGGGCAATCAATATGTTCGGTGGTTTTTCAGAATCATATTGGGCGTTTAATGGAGGCTTCGGCTTCTATATCAAGTGAGTGAAATAAGCATGTCCATCGTTGACGAAATTGAAAAAGAGCTTTTTAAAAAGCAGGATCTGAAATACAGGGATTTTCAAAGTAAATTGATTCCGACCGTGGAGGCGGATTCTGTTGTTGGAGTTCGTACGCCAGATTTGCGGGCGATTGCAAAAAAAATTGAAAGTCATCCTGATATAGAAAAATTCCTGTCATCACTTCCACACAAGTACTACGACGAAAATCAAGTCCATGCTTTTGTTTTATCCTTGATTAAAGACTATGACGATTGCGTATCACATATAGATAAGTTTTTGCCGTTTGTCGATAACTGGGCGACTTGCGACCAGATGCGCCCGAAGGTATTCGCGAAAAAACAATATCGCGAACGACTGTTGAAAGATGTCGAACGATGGATTAATGCTCCTGTAGAAAATGTTTATACCGTTCGTTTTGGAATCGAAACACTGATGTCGTTCTTTTTGGATGATGATTTCAATCCAAAATTCTTGAAGTGGGTTTCGAAGATTCGTAGCGAAGAATATTACCTCAACATGATGGTTGCCTGGTTCTTTGCTACTGCTCTAGCTAAACAGTACGAGACGACGATTCCATTTATTGAAAAGCGAAAACTCGATGCATGGACGCACAACAAAACGATTCAAAAAGCAATAGAAAGCTATCGTATTACTGAAGAACAAAAAACGTATTTAAGGACGTTAAAAATATAGTATCTTTAAAAATATGGCACAAGATTTAGTTCAAACCGTCAAAACTGATAATTTCGAAATGGATTATGCCAAGTTCGGCTCTGGTCCACGCCCGCTTGTTTTGTTGCCGGGCATGAGCCTTAAAAGCACGATGAGCGTCGCGTCGCTGGTGGCAGATTCATACAAAATATTCAAGGAAGATTTTACCGTTTATTTATTTGACCGCAAGAAAAATTTCGGCGAGTCATATCCGATGATGCAAATGGCTATAGATACCGCAGAAGCGATGGAGGCTTTAGGTATTGAATCGGCATGTTTCATCGGGATTTCGCAGGGTGGCATGATTGCCCAGCTTATCGCAGAACAATTCCCGCAAAAAGTGGAACGCTTGGTGCTTGGTTGCAGTGCTTCGCGGCTAAACGATATGTCCCGTACCGTGATGACGGAATGGAAACGCTTGGCGGAAGCTGGGGACATAGAATCCCTTTGCTCAAATTTTATAGATAAAGTTTTTTCCGAAAAGACTATCCGCAAGTACAAGAAAACTTTGATGTACATGAATTCAAATGCAACGGAACAAGATATGAAGCGTTTTAGCGTCTTGGCCAGGACTTGCCTAGAATTCGAAGCGTTCGATGGACTTGCTAAAATCAAATGCCCGACATTTGTTTTGGGTGCGGAACTCGACCAAACTTTAGGCGTCATCGCGTCAAGAGAAATTGCAGAAACGCTGAAGCAGAACGGGGTCCCGACGGAACTTTACATTTATGAAAATTACGGTCACGCCGCATACGATGAAGCCCCTGACTATCGTTCTAAAATACTTGAATTTTTGAAAAAATAAAAGTATGTATAAAATTAAAACGTCGCTTTGATTTTCAAAGCGACGATGGTGTTTTGTAATCAAAAGAACTTTATTTTAAACTTCGGTTTTGTAATACTTTGCATACCACTCTGCAAATTTTCTTATTCCTTCGCGGAGCGGCGTGGCGGGTTTAAAGCCAAAGTCTTGTTCCAATGCGGTCGTGTCGGCGTAGGTGACGGGCACGTCGCCGGGCTGCATAGGCACGAGTTCCTTGTGAGCTTCGAAGTCGTAATCGGCAGGGAGCACATGCGCACGGACGAGTTCTTCTTGCAGAATTGTCACGAAGTCCAGCAAGTTTTCGGGGTGGTTGTTGCCGATGTTATAGACTTTGTAAGGCGGGAGCGGGAGACCATCTTCGCCGTTTTGTTTTTCGGGAGCATGCTGCATCACGCGGACTACACCTTCAACGATATCATCGACGTAAGTGAAGTCACGCTTGCATTTGCCGTAGTTGAAAATCTGGATGGTCTTGCCTGCTTTAAGCTTGTTCGTGAAGCCGAAGTAGGCCATGTCCGGGCGGCCCGCAGGACCATAGACGGTAAAGAAGCGAAGTCCCGTGCTCGGAATGTTGTAAAGCTTGCTATAAGCATGCGCCATAAGTTCGTTGCTCTTCTTGGTGGCGGCATACAGCGATACGGGATTGTCGACTTTGTCATCGGTAGAATACGGAATCTTCTTGTTGCTGCCATACACGCTCGAAGAACTCGCATAGACGAGATGCTCGACTTCAAAGTGGCGGCAAGCTTCGAGAATGTTGTAGAATCCGATGAGGTTGCTTTGGATGTAGGCATCCGGATTCGTGATGGAGTAGCGGACGCCAGCCTGAGCCGCGAGATTCACGACGACGGCGAAGTGGTATTTTTCAAAAAGGCTGTCGATGGTCGCCTTGTCGGCGAGATTTGCTTTGATAAAAGTCCACTTCTTGCCAGTTGCAGTCGCGAGCGACTCGATTTCTTTGAGTCGTTCGTGCTTGATGTTCACGTCATAGTAGTCGGTGATGGAATCAAGACCGACAAGTTCGGAGCAGTCATAGTCGGTGAGCAGCTTTTTGCAAAGGTTGCAGCCGATAAAGCCTGCGGCTCCAGTAACGAGAACTGCTTTTCCGTTGAGAGTAACGTTTTGGTCCAGCATGATTTTTCCTTAGCGTCGAAACCTTAGCAACCGATAGCGCTGTATTCAAAACCTGCTTCGGCGAGTTCCTTCGCGTCGTAGATGTTGCGGCCATCGATGATGAGGGCGTTCTTCATGGACTTCTTCATCACGCCGAAGCTCGGCATGCGGAACTGCTTCCATTCAGTCACGAGGAGGAGCGCATCGGCATCGAGCAATGCTTCGTACATGTCTTTGCAGTAGGTGACGATGTCGCCCACGCGGCGCTTGCATTCGTTCATGGCGACCGGGTCGAATACACGGACCGTAGCGCCGGCCTTCGTGAGCTTGTCGATAAGCACGAGGGCGGTCGCTTCGCGCATGTCGTCGGTTTCCGGCTTGAACGCGAGACCCCACATGGCAATCGTCTTGCCCTTGAGGTTAGCTTCGCCGCCAAAGCGCTTCGCGAGCTTGTTGAAAAGAACTGTTTTCTGGTATTCGTTCACGTCTTCGACTGCCTTGAGAACGCCCATCTTGTAGCCGTTCTTTTCGGCGGTCTTGATGAGGGCCTTCACGTCTTTCGGGAAGCAGCTTCCACCGTAGCCGCAGCCCGGATAGAGGAATTTGCTACCGATACGGGTGTCGCTACCGATGCCCTTGCGGACCATGTTCACGTCGGCGCCCACAAGTTCGCAGAGGTTCGCGATGTCGTTCATGAAGCTGATGCGGGTCGCGAGCATGGAGTTCGCAGCGTACTTGATCATTTCGGCGCTCGGGATGTCCGTGAAAATCACGCGGAAGTTATTGAGCATCATCGGGCGGTAGAGGCGGGTCATGAGTTCCTTCGCCTGTTCGCTTTCGACACCCACGACAACGCGGTCCGGCTTCATGAAGTCCGTGATAGCGGAACCTTCCTTGAGGAATTCCGGGTTGCTGGCCACATCGAATGGGACGTTCACGCCGCGCTTATCGAGTTCTTCCTGGATGGCTGCCTTGACTTTCTTTGCTGTTCCGACCGGAACCGTAGATTTTGTTACGAGAACTGTATATTTCTTGATGTTCTGGCCGAAGGTGCGGGCAACCGCAAGCACGTACTGCAAGTCAGCGGAGCCGTCTTCGTCAGGAGGCGTACCCACGGCGCTAAAAACCATTTCGACATCGTCAAGGATGCTGGCGAGGTCGGTCGTAAATTTGAGGCGGCCCTCGCGCTGGTTCCTAAGGACCATTTCGTCAAGACCTGGTTCGTATATAGGAATTTCACCTTTCTGGAGCGATTCGATCTTTGCCTGGTTCACATCGACGCAAGTGACATTAACGCCCATTTCGGCAAAGCATGTGCCACTTACGAGACCCACATAACCCGTTCCAACAATTGCAATATTCATAAAGAAATCCTTGATGAAAGGTCTATTTTGTTAAATCGACGAAAAATGTAATAAAATCGTAACGTTTTGTTTTGCGTTGCCTTTGGAGTTCTGCTTTAAGAGCTGTTTTCAAAAATAGCTTAAAGAGTCGCACAAAAAACGCTGCCCCTAAATTTTGAGGCAGCGGTTGATGGTTAGACAATTTTTTTTAATTTTCGCCGTTTCGCATTTCGGTCTGCTCGCGGTCCATTGTGTAAGTCAAGTATTCCCTGAAGTCACGATTGATATCGACTCCTTCAAAATCGACGCCGGTGTTTTCCAACACGAATATGGCACTGGGGTTGTCAATCCATGCTTCAATGCCGACGCTATCAAGCACCATGGATTTGTCTCCCGGACCTTTAGCGACGATTTCGATTTTGGATTTTTCGACCCATCCCTGACCGCACTTTCCTTTGACGAGAACATTTGATTCAGTTTCCCTGAGTATTGTCAACTCGTCATTAAATCCTGCGGTACAGACAACAGAGCCACCTTCTTTTTGAGAAGTAACATCAATGTCGCCAAGTTTTGATTTAACGACTTTTGCTGCAAATGATGAGGTGACCATAACCGCAAGCGTTACGGCCATCATTATCTTGATGGTTTTCATGATTGCCTCCTGTTCCTTGATTTTTTAAGAGACGAACAACTGTCTCTATTGCATAAACTACAAAGTAAAGTTTACACAGACCACTTTTTTTTGATATAAAAAGGAATAGGAAGCTTTTTAAAAAATTACTTGTAAATTGCTTGGAGCATGGCTTTGCAGCCTTCGTTCACGTCGCGCCAGGTGGCTTCAAAATCGCCGGTGTACCAGGGGTCTGCTACGTCGCGGCTTTTGCCGGCCCAGTCCATCAGTAACGAAATTTTGCAGGGCTCGCGGGTTTCGCGTTCGTAAATGTCGCGGGGCAAAATCCAGCGGAGGTTCCGCAAGTTGTTCTGGTCCATGAGCACGATGTAATCGTAATGATGGTAATCGGCAAGCGTCATCTGACGTGCCGTTTTGCCGCTACAGTCGATGTTGTGGCGGGCGAGCATTCGCCTAGCGGGCGGATAGACGGGATTCCCGATTTCTTCGGTGCTTGTCGCGGCGGAAGCGATTTCAAAATCTGCAGCGGTCAGCGAAGTGTTTGCGGAGATGGCGCTCGGCAATTCGCGAACCATCTTTTTCATTACAAATTCAGCCATGGGGCTGCGGCAAATATTCCCGTGGCATACAAACAAAATTTTAATCATGCGTTGTCCTTGAAGCCTTCCAGGATTTTGTAGAGTGTGCTGTAAAGTTGCTTTGCTTCGTCTGGCGACAAATTCACGCAGCTAGCCATAGCTTTGGGGACGTTTTTCGCCTTGCTTTGTAGCTTTTCACCTTCGTCGGTCAAGCGGACAGAAAGACAGCGTTCGTCAGATTCTTCGCGGGTGCGTTTCACGTAGCCCTTGGCTTCGAGTTTTTTTAAAAGCGGCGTGAGCGTTCCCGAGTCCAAGAAAAGCTTTTTCCCGAGTTCGGTCACGTTGCATTTCTTTTCTTCCCACAAGACGAGCATCACGATATACTGGGTATAGGTGAGTTCGAGCGGTTCCAAGAACGGCGTGTAACGTCGCGTGATTTCTTTGGAAACCGCATAGAGCGGAAAGCATAGCTGGTTTTCGAGCTTAAGTTGCGGGCAAATCATGGAATGTCCTAAAGCAGTTTTTCGACGCAGGCGCGGACGTCTTCCATTTTGGCGGTCGGCTCAAAGCGGGCGACGACGTTCCCTTCACGATCGATGACGAATTTAGTAAAGTTCCACTTGATGTCGGGATTGTTTTTGTAATCCTTGTCGATGCTCTTGAGGAGCAATGCCATCGCGGCAGCCTTGACTCCAAAGCCAAAACCTTCGAACCCTTTCTGCGATTTTAAGTAGGTGTAGAGCGGGAGTTCGTTTGGCCCGTTCACGTCGGATTTTTTCATCTGCGGGAATTCTGTGCCGTAGTGGAGCGTGCAGAATTCGTGGATTTCGTCGTCGGTTCCCGGGGTTTGGCCCTTGAACTGGTTGCAGGGAATATCGATGACTTCGAATCCCTTGTCGTGGAAGTCGGAATACATCTGTTCGATCGGCTTGTAATGCGGGGTAAAGCCGCAGCCGGTGGCGGTATTCACGATGAGCATAACTTTGCCCTTGAAATTGGCGAGGGGGACTTCGTTTCCTTTTCCGTCGGTCAACGTAAAATCGTAGATGTTCATTTTGTACTCCATAATTTTGTTGTTTTGTTATTGATTGTATGCAATTTAATTATATACAATTGTTTGGCAAAAAGCAAGGGTTTTTGTTGAAAAAGTGTGCTTTTTTTCATTCCCGACTCCTGTGCTGAGCGTAGTCGATGTCCGATCGGAAATCTCCAAGCCTTTGCTTCGTCATCCCGACCCTCGCAGAGGGGAGGGATCCAGTCTCAATTTATTTCTACATTTTAGCCCATGAAGACTATAGAAGTTGTCGCGGGTGTTATCACGGATGGCGGGCGCATTTTTGCCACGCAGCGTGGGTATGGCGACCAAAAAGATGGCTGGGAATTTCCGGGCGGCAAGATGGAACCGGGTGAAACTCCGGAACAGGCGCTCGTTCGCGAACTTCAGGAAGAGCTCGCCATTGAAGTAAATGTTGGCGAAAAAATTTGCACGGTGGAATACGATTACCCGAAATTCCACTTGACGATGCATTGTTTTTATTGCACGCTAGCCGTTGGCAGCAAGCCGAAACTCTTGGAACACGAAGACGCCAAATGGCTTGACCGTGAAAACCTAAATACCGTCAACTGGCTCCCCGCCGACGTGGAAGTCGTAAAACATCTATAGCATCACCGTCATTTGCGAGTGACGCAATCCTGCTTCTCCGTCATCCTCGACCGTTAGGGAGGGGATCCATTATTTCTTGTTTTGCAATTCTCTCGCGAGTTCGGTCCCTTCGATAAGTTCGCCTAAGAATTCGCAGTAGGGCGTCGGAATCCCGTGAGCCTTCCCGAGTTTAGTGATGGTTCCGCAGAAATACGCGTTCTCCGTTTTGCGTCCGGCCTCGATATCCTGCAGCATGGAACACTTGCCGAGCGGCGTGTAGTTGCATGTGAGTCGCAGGTTTTCTTCAAGATCTTCGTTTGTAAGCGCAAAGCCTTCGGCGTTTGCTACTTGAATGACTTCGTTCCCGATTTTACGCACAAGCGATTGCATCACCGGGAAATTGAAACCCGCAAATGTCGAACGGCAAATGGCTCCGATCGAGTTGAACACCGTGTTCATCAAGAGTTTTTTCCACATTTCCAAGCGGATGTTTTCTGGAATCTTGTGTACAATGTGCGCCGCTTCAAAAAGCTGGTGGATGGCCTCAACGCGTTCGGATGAGCGGTTGTCTTTTTCTCCAAAGAGGATGATTCCACGGCCAGCGCAGTCGATGTTTCCGTGCTTGTTGATGGACTGCAAATTGACGATGAATCCGTACAACGTCTTTTCTGCTCCGTAAACGCGCTCGATTTCTGTTTCGGAATGCACTCCGTTCAAAAGCGAAAGCAAGGCCGTGTTCGGGCCGACTGCATTTTTGGCTTCTTCTAGCGCTTCGTTGAATTGCAAATTCTTAGTCGCGAAAATCACAAGGTCAACGACCGGGACTTCGTCCGGCGTGACAAAGTTGAAGTCCGCCTTTTTCCCGTTGATGACGATTCCGCTTGCCTGGTAGCGCGCTTTGCGTTCGGCGTCCATCACGCAATAAAGCTTGTTCCCGAGAACGCTCAAAAGCTGTTCTGCCACAACGGCACCGACAGCCCCGAGACCTACAACTGCAACACTTTTGATTTGATTCATGGTAAGAAATAAGGGTTAAGTTTTATTCAGAAAAAGTAAAAGGAATTGTGACGGTTGAATTTCCTGATTGTATTTTGTTGAATGTCCAGCGACTGACTGCATTTTTGATTTCGCTGTCGAATTCACTGAAACCGGTTGTTGAAGACACTATTGAAATGCTAATGATTTCGCCACTTGAGGCAATTGTGAACTTTAAGGTGACCTTACCTTGGAATCCCGATTTCTTTTTCAGATACTTGTTGTAGATGTGTCGAAGACCCGGAGTGCGCTGGCGGACAACCTTCATGATGTCCGCCTCGGAACGAGAACCACCGGTGTCCATGTCGATATCGCGCATGGAAGGTGTCTTGATAGAGCCTTTGGCTTTTGTTGCTATTCCTCCTCCCAAGAAACCGGCGAGACCGTCTCCGATACCTTCGGAGTTGCCTTTGGGGAAAACTTCGTTGAATTCGTTTTGGGAGTAATGACTTTCTAATGTCGTATTGCTATGGTAATTATTTAATTCCATTTCCAGTTGACATTTCAAAATAAGATCTTTAAAAAATGGATCGAATGTTTTATTTTGGGAGGCTGATATAAAAGATTGAAGAGTGTATTCTTTACTAATAAACTCTGTAACGCAAATACACATGGACATTGGTATGCCACTTTTATTAAGTCTATTGATGAAAATTTTTTTCATTTCGGGAGTGAATTTTTCAGGGGCACACTCATACATATATTCTTTTCCCCAATTACTTGTGTCGCTATCGTCTGGATATCCGTTATCCATAAGCATTTGTGTAAATCGAGGAATGTCTGAAGCCATATGACTGTATGCACAATCGCAAACTTTGAAGGCTGTTTTTTCTCCATAGAAGTCTTTTGATTCTGAAGAACAAGCTTTTACAAAATCGTTTTTAGAGACTTCTTTAAAAAATACTTTAGCATATTCTTTAGCCTCTTCTTTTGTTAATTTTGATGATTGGTTTTCACTAAGAATGGTTGATTGTGTATTGTTATTGGCTGAGTTTTCCGCGTACCTTGCATCACACGTATCAGCGGCTTTGGATATAAAAGCAACAAAATCAGGGCGATTGATATTTTTTCTCAAATCAGCATCAAGTTTAAGATATTGTTTTTCACTATATTGTTGCTGAATTTTATTTAGTACACAATAACAGATGTCCTGATTGGCGTTTTCAGAACATTCTTGCATAAATGTTAAACGTGTTGATATGGAATAAGTGTATCCCTTTGTATTGCTTTTCTTTGCAACGAGAGAAGCTGTTCCCCCTGCATGAATCGCAATTGATGTAACAAACAGTAAAATAAATATGGACTTTAGATACTTCATGCTGTGAAATATATCAAATTCTAGAGTGCTTTTTGATGAAATGCTGTGCAGAATATTATGGCAATGGAGATTCCCGGTCGCAAGCCGGGAATGATAGGTTTGAGATGCGTATGTCAAACGTATGATGCGTAAGACAGGCTTGAATTTGAGCGTAAAATGTTAAACGGCTATGATTTTATTCGGCTACAGCGGTAAACAGGGGGTGCAAAAATTTTTGGCGGTTTTTGTGTTAGGCAATTTATATTTACAGCATGAAAACTTTGAAATTTGCGATTCTCGGGTGCGGTCACATTGCAACGAAGATGGCGGCTGCGGTAAAAACTTTGGAAAATCAGGGAATGGGCGTGGAATGCTACGCCGTGGCATCCCGCGATTTGGAAAAGGCGACTGCTTTTGCCAAGGAATATGGCTTTGAAAAAGCGTACGGCAGTTATGAAGAACTTGCTTCAGATTCTGCTGTTGACCTGATTTATATCGCAACGCCGCATTCGCATCATCATGAATTTGCAAAACTTTGTATTGAAAATGGCCGAAATATTCTGGTTGAAAAGGCGTTTACCGCAAATGCGAAACTTGCGGCAGAAGTGATTTCGCTTGCGCACGACAAGGGTGTTTTTTTGTGCGAGGCAATGTGGACGCGATTCTTGCCTGCGTTAAAGACGATTCGCGGATGGATTGGCAATGGCCGCATTGGCAAAGTCGAATCGGTCGAGGCTGATTTTTCGATGAAACTTAGCCATAACGAACGTTTGCATAATCCAGCTTTGGCGGGCGGGGCGTTACTGGATATCGGCATTTACAGCCTTACGTTTGCAGACTTGTTCCTTGGCGAGCGTGTTGATGCTGACGGAAAAGTTGTCCGCAATGAAATTGCATCGATGGATTGCAAATGTGTCAAGTTCAAGACGGGCGTGGATGCAAGCGACTGGATAAATCTCACGTACGAAAATGGCCAAAAGGCTTATCTCAAGACTTCGATGGTCTCGCCGACGCATAACGAGGGCGTGATTTACGGAACGGCGGGGCAAATCCGTGTGCAAAACTTGAACGACATGGTAAAGCTGGAATTGCTCGATGATGCCGGGAATGTTGTTGAATCTGTTGAGCCGCCGCGTCTCTGCAACTGCTACGAATACGAAGTCCTCGCTTGCAAGGAAGCGATAGAAAATCCATCGCAGTTCCGGCATGAAATTTGCAAATCTTGCGGATGCCATGATGTTACAAATGGCATGGAAAATTGCGGCATTGTCGCTGGCGACCTCTCGGATTCTCAAGATGTCCCGGATTCCCGCGCACTCTCAAAACAAATTATTTGGGAGCGCCCGGAAATGACGCATGCGAAGACGATGGAATTCATGACGCTCATGGACAAGATTCGCGAGCAGTTTGGCGTAAGCTACACGTTTGAAATTTCTCCGGGTGAAACGTGGAACCGCAATGGCGACAAGTCTATTTTGCAAGTCTTTGACATTGAAACCGGTGAAGCGAAAGTCCTCAAGGAATTCGACTGCGTTATCGAAGCGCCGAACTGGAGTGCGGATGGAACGTTCCTCACGTACAACAGCAATGGCCGCGTTTTCAAGTTCGAAATAGCGACTGGCGACGTAGTAGAAATCGAAAGTTATTTTGTCGATAACTGCAACAACGACCACGTTCTCGACCCGGATGGCAGCGGCATTTACGTAAGCCACCACACAAAAGAAGATGGCCTTTCGCGCATTTACAAGATTCACTTTGACGGACGTTTGCCGCGTTTGGTAACGCCGCTTGCTCCAAGTTACCTCCACGGCATTACGCCGGATGGCAAGACGCTTGCGTATTGTGCGGAACGCAACGGTAGCTACGACATTTACACAATACCTGCGGAAGGTGGCAGCGAAACGCGATTGACGACAGCGTTTGGACTAAATGACGGCCCTGAATACGATTGCAATGGCGAATATATTTGGTTCAATTCTGAACGCTCCGGGCGCATGCAGGCTTTCTGCATGAAGGCGGATGGCTCCGGACAAACGCAAATGACGCATGACTTGCATTGGAATACTTGGTTCCCGCATATTTCGCCGGACCGTCAAAAGGTTGTGATGGTCGCTTATACGGAAACGGATGTTCGTCCGGGTGAACACGTCCCCAACAAGAGCGTAGAATTGCGTCTAATGCGTCGCAATTCCAGCGACGGCCTTCAACGCGATAGAAACGACGCTTGTGAAAATGATGCTGCAAACTGGGGTGAATCAGAAACTATCCTCAAGCTTTTTGGCGGACAAGGAACAATCAATGTCAATTCCTGGGCACCTGATAGCAAACGATTTGCTTTTGTAAGTTACGTTCACGGCGACGATTTATCCAACTAAACACCCCTCCTCGAAACTGAAACGTTCTTGCACAAGCGAAAAAAAGCCCTCGCGAATACTCGCGAGGGACTTTTACGTTAAATGAATAGCATCGTCGGGAATTGACTGGATCCTGCTCCTACGAACCTAATTCAACTAAGGCACTGAAGTGCCAAGTTTCATATATCCCCTTACAGGGTCAGGATGACGGAATCAGGTCCCTGAGCTAGCCGAAGGGCCATATTGCTCAGGATGAAGGAGTGGTGTGACCTTCCTACCGCCTACTGGCTACTTCCTACGGCCTACCGCAATTACACATTCTTCACACAACGGATGGATATCGCGTCTGAACGATACACGCCTTCGATATCGATGGAATTGTCGGTGAGGCCGAGACGGAATGCGTTCGACTTGCCGTATTCGTCCTTGCTCCAGAATCGGGCGCGTCTGCCAAAGTGGTTGAACGTACCGTTGTCAAAGCGGTAGCCGGCAGGTAGAGCGAAGAAACCGAAGGAATCGTAACCGGGTTCGAGCCAGAAACATGTGCTACGCAGTTCTCGACCATTGGACTTATCGCTAAGATTGCTTAAAAGCTGTTCCCATTCCTTGTTGCTAGGGATGTGCCAGCCTTCGGGCGCAATTCCTCGATAGTTTTGGTCTTTCATCTTACGGTACATTTCAATGTCTTTGGCCGGAGACTGTTCGCTAAATTCAGACGGAATATCCAAGGCGGAAGTCCAAGTGTAAAGGCGACCAAACTTCTTGACGTTCGACTCTTCGTTATCGGGTGCGTAACTGTCTTTAGCTTTGAAACGCAAGTTTTCGGCCATCCAGATTTGGTCGCCGATTTGAATGGTGCGGTATGTCTCGCCGTCACGAGCATCCGTGAACGTACCGTAGTTGTATATTTTTTCGTTATGGGCAAGGCAATCTTCGTAAGGGGTCGTATTCTTGGCATCGGGCGATTCTTTTTCGTTGGCTTTTTTGACGTAGCGCCCTAGGAAGAATGCAGAAACTGCAATGATGACGAGTACAATTATATTGAAGATGACGAATGATATATGCATGTTGACCTCCATATGCTTTAATGTATAATCTTTCTTGATGGAATTGATAGGTTTAACTTATATTATTTAAACGGGAAAATCAAAGGAGTAATGAATAAATTTGCCGCAAGGATGATAAAATTCATCGGAACCCCGATTTTAACAAAATCTGTAAAACGATAACCGCCGGGACCATAGACGAGCATGTGCGTCGGGGAACCGATGGGTGTTGCAAAACTGCTGCTCACCGAAATCATCAAAGCGATGCAGAACGTGAGCGGATTGACACCGAGAGTTGTCGCTGCGCTGATGGCAATGGGGCAGAACATAGCCGCAGTCGCAGTGTTGCTAATAAATTCTGTAATAAAGGTCGCGACAACGCACATAACCCCAAGCGATATGTAAGGGTTGCTCCCGCAGAGGTTTAAAAGGTTATTTGCAATCATCTGCGCGACGCCCGTAGTTTCCAAAGCTTTCCCTAGGCAGATACTGCCCGCGAAAACCATGAGGATTTCCCAGTTGATGGAATTCATCGCTTGCGTACTTGTGCAGCAGCGGAAGACAATCATGGCGGCTGCGGCAAGCAGGCAAGACGAAAGCAACGGCAATATGTTGAATGCCGAAAGAAGGACCATCGAAATCATTATTGTTGCGGAGATGACTGTTTTCTTGCTGTACTTTTTGACGAGTCCCGCATTTTCGAGAACGCCTTCCAGATGCTCGTTTTTCAAGTGCAAGTTGTTGCAAATCCATTGGAGCTGATCTGCTTTGCCCGAAACGATGATGGCATCTGCACCCATGATGATGGAATCGGGTGTGGCGACTTCAACTTCGTTGTCAAAACGACGGATGGCGAGAATCGAATTTTTGTCTTTTTCGAATCCTCGCGGATTGTTCTCGTAGATTTCTTGCAGTGTCATTCCGATGAAATTGTGTTTCGAAGGCACTCGGAGCTCCAATGTCAAATCGTCATCTTCGACACTGCTTAAAGGCGACTTCCGTTCGGGTAAAAGCTTTTGCATGGCGATGATGGACAACACGCCTACAGTAAGGCAGAACAAGCCGCAAAGCGTTGTCGAGAATATGCCGAGCTGGACTCCGGTGGTGTCGTTGTAAAGCCCCGAAATGATGATGTTTGGCGGCGTGCCAATCAATGTGCAGATGCCGCCCATTCCAGAAGCGTAACTGAGCGGAATCAAAAGCTTGGAAGGCGAAATGCCAAGCTTTTTAGACCATATCTTTACGATATTGATAAAGAGCGCAACGACAGTCGTGTTTGTCAATAGTGAACTCAAAAAAGCGACTGGAAGCATGACACGTGTAATGGCTCCCGTCAATGTTTTGGGAGAACCCATCAAATGCTTCACGATCCAGTTTAAAACGCCGGTATGGTTGAGCCCTGCAATAACGGCATAGAGGACTCCGATGACGAGGACGGAGGGCGAACTGAAACCGCCAAAAGCGCCTTTGGCATCGACAACTCCGCTCACGAACAAAATGGACATGGCGGCAAGAAAGATGATGTCTGTACGCAGTTTTGAAAAAATCATGGCTGCAAAAAGCGCGAGGACTACAGCTATTGTAAACCACGCGTTTCCTGACAGCCCCAACAATTCAAAAGCAAGAATATCCTGTAACATCATTTCTCCTTCTGAATTGGAAATGTATAATAATATTACAGGAAATTCAAACGTCTTTTTATTTCAATTTGGAATGTTAAGGTTAGCCTTTGCTTTTGGCGATCCCTTTGATGATTTGCACGACAGCTTGCATGCCTTCGACGGTCACATGCTCGAAAGGCCCGTGGTAGCCGTAGCCGCCTGTGCCGAGATTCGGGCAAGGAAGCCCCATGAAGCTGAGCTTTGCTCCGTCGGTCCCGCCGCGGACGGGTTCGCTTACGGCTTGAATCCCGATGGATTCGATAGCGGTGCGTGCCCTGTCCAGAATTTCGGGCGTTTTTTCGATGACTTGCAGCATGTTGCTGTACGAATGCTTGAGTTCAAGCTCGACGATTGAGCCGCCGGCACGGTTTTCGCTAGCTTTGGCAAATGGCGTACCGCCGAATTTTTCATTGAACTTTTCCGCAATTTCCCTGAGGTAATTCTCTCGGTCTTCGAATCGCGTCTGGTCGTGGTCGCGGACGATGTAGTTGAGCGTCGCTTCAGTCACGTCGCCTTGCATTTCGGTCAAGTGGTAGAACCCCTCGCGGCCTTCGGTCATGGCAGGCGTTTCTTTGTCGGGAAGCGCCATCGCGATTTCGGCGGCCATGAGGCTTGCGTTTTTCATGATGCCTTTCGCTTCGCCGGGGTGGACACCTTTGCCGTGGATTTTGAACGTGGCACTTGCGGCGTTGAAGTTTTCGTACGCGATTTCGCCTTCGTAGCCGCCATCGACGGTATAAGCGTATTTCGCTTTGAAATAATCCAAGTCCAAGCGGTCGGCACCGCGTCCGATTTCTTCGTCCGGCGTAAAGCAGACCCAGATATCACCGTGGCCGGAAAGGTTTTCGTAGCCGCGACTTTCGGCGTGGCGGTCTGTTTCGGCGAGTTCTTCCATGGCGGTGACGATTTCGGCGATGCCCGCTTTGTCGTCTGCGCCGAGGAGCGTCGTGCCGTCGGTCGTAATGAGCGTGCGGCCCTTGAGCCACTTGAGCGTCGGGAAATCATCGACTTTGAGCGTGGCACCTGAACCTGCGAGCAAGACGTCGGCCCCGTCGTAATCTTCTATGATTTGCGGTTTCGGATTTTCGCCCGAAAAGTCCGGCGATGTATCCATGTGGCTGATGAAACCGATGGGGGTGTCTTTTTCACGCCCTGCGGTAGCCGGCAAAAGCCCATAGACGTAGCCGTTTTCATCCATTTTTACTTGCGAAAGCCCGATATTTTCCAGTTCTTCGACCAAGTATTTTGCGAGTTCAAGTTGCTGAGGCGTGCTCGGACAAGTTTCACTAGATTCGTCAGACGTTGTCGTATAACTGATGTACTTTAAAAAACGTTCTTGGATATTCATAATGAGCTCCCCCAAAAAATTAAAATAATTGATTCACTTTACCCATATAAAATTTATCTTTTTTTTGATGATAAAGAAACCTTCGGGTGACATTTTTTCAATTTCGCAGATATAGATGGAGGTCCCATGACTTTAGAAGAAGCCGTTTTTGCACGCCATTCCGTGCGTAGGTACAGTTCTACACCGCTTAGCCAAGAGCAGGTGGAAGAATTGCATGCCCGGATTGCGAAGTTGAACGAAAATTTCGCGCTCCACATGCAACTTGTTTTGAATGACGATGTGGCGTTCAGTGGTCGCCTGGCGCATTACGGCTCGTTCAGAAACGTCAAAAACTACATTGCGGTTGCCGGGCTAAAGACAGTTGCGGGTTGCGAATCCTCGTTCGATGAACGCGTAGGCTATGCGACTGCGGATATCGTGCTTTTGGCGCAGACTTTGGGACTGAATACTTGCGTGGTGGGGCTTACGTTCAAGAAAACGCCGACGATTGAAATCGACGATGGCGAAAAGTTGGAACTCGTGATTGCAATTGGCCATGGCGAAACGCAAGGTGTGCAGCACCCGATGAAGCCCACGACGCGGATTGCCCCCGATTACGATTCTGCCCCGGAATGGTTCAAGAAGGGAATTGACTACGTGATGTTGGCTCCTTCGGCTTTGAACCAGTTCAAGGCTCGTTTTACAGTAGATGAGAACGGTCGCGTGATGGCAAAGCATCGTTTGGGCTATTTTGCCAAGGTGGATCTCGGCATTTTCAAGTATTTCTTTGAACTCGGGGCGGGCAAAGAGATTTTCCGCAAGTCGATGCAGACTTTGCGAAGTTCGGATGATGCTTAGAGCCGTTTTCCCGGTCGTATTGCATATGTATCGCGTTGTCATCCCGGCTGAATCGCTTTGTCATCCCGGCCTTGTGCCGGGATCGGCTTTTCGTTGATAGAGAATAATTCAAAATTTTTAAATTTTATGGTAACACTTTTGACCTCCTCAGGTGTTACATAAACGTGAAAAGCCTAGAAACCTTAAAAAAAGCAGGATTTGCGAAGATTTACGAGACGTACGCGCCTATGGTCTATAGGCGTTGCTTGCAACTCCTTCAAGATGACGCAGAAGCGAGCGATTTGATGCAAGACGTTTTTTTGCGGATTTATTCTGCAACGGAACGCTTGGATTTGGAATCGCCGAGTAGCCTTTTGTGGAACACGGCAACGAGACTTTGCCTGAACCGCATTCGCGACAAGCGTCGTCGTGGACTTGACGTAGATTCATCGAGCCTGCTTTTGAACATCGCATGTGCCGAAGACGAATGTGACGATTACGAGACGAAAAGCAAGTTGGCAAAATTCTTTTCGAAGGAACCCGAATCGAGCCGTACTATGGCGGTACTCCATTTTGTTGATGGTATGACGCTCGAAGAAACGGCTCGTGAAGTCGGGCTTTCGGTAAGCGGAGTGCGCAAGCGTTTGCGTGGGTTACAGGCCAAAGTTAAAACTCTGGAGGTAAAGTGATGATTCCCGATTGGAAATTAGAACGATTCCTGACTGGCGATTTGCCGGATGAAGAAATGAATATGCTTCGCGAACTCGAAGCGACTGACGTGGTGTTTGCAAGTCGCGTAAAAATGCTCCGCGAAGACAACAAGGCGATTTTGAACAAGTTGCCGTTCGAAACGTTGGCCGGGAAGTTGGCCGATGTGCCAGAAACTGCGGATGTTCTTGAAACAGCGAACGTCGCGAATTCTGCAGAACATGCGAATGCTGCGAGAATTGCGCCGCGCTTTACGCTTATGAAATTTGCGGCTGCGGCCATGCTCATTTTCGCAGTGGCTTTGATTGCCTTCATGGTTCAGCGTGAAACCGTCGTGGCTGGTGGAAATGCTGCCGGAAACAGCGACGATGTTGCTGCGGTCAACGGCTCGCAAATTACGCAGGTTGCATTTGCCGAAACTCAGTCCGATACTCGAATTAAGGGACTTGACGCCCGCATGGAAGTTTGGAAAAAGACGGACACAGGAATCGTGCAGTTGCAGGACCTCGATGAAGTCCGCGAAGGCGATGAAATCCAGTTGCGTTACGCAGTGCCAGAAAAATGTTTCGGCCTCCTTTTCAGCATGGATGGCAATGGAGCGTTGACGCTCCACATGGGCGATGGCGTTAAAGCGATTGAGCTTACTCCCGGTAAAATGAATTCGCTCCCATTTGCTTACAAATTAGATGACGCCCCTTACTTTGAAAAATTCTTCTTCGTGACTTCTCCAAGGGAATTTGCGGTCGAAGAAAATGATGTCGATAAGTTGCTCAAGAGAAGCGATGTAAAGGTGATTGGTTTTACTCTCAAAAAGGCGGGTAAGTAATGTTTATGGTATCTAATAAAACTTTTGGTGTGCTTTCTGCAATGTCTTTTGGATTTATTTTGGCGTTGTTGCTTTTGGCATCTCATGCCAATGCGGCTAATGTGACGAATGCTACGGAATCCGCCCGCATCAACCGCTATGTGATTGCCGTAAGCGCAAACAACGGGGGTTCGGGCCGCCCGATGTTACGTTATGCAGAAAGCGATGCACGCTCTTTTGCGAAAGTGCTCAAAGAAATGGGCGGCGTAATGCCGCAGAACGTGATTCTCGTGAAAGAACCGTCTGTTGATGCGTTGCAGAAGGAACTCTCGAATCTCGATGCAAAAATTTTGCAGGACAAAAAATCCAACGGACGCGACGAAGTACTCGTTTATTACAGCGGCCATGCAGACGAAAACGGCCTTCGCTTGGGCAATGAAACTTACGCATGGAGAGATTTGCGTAATCGCATTGACGCTCTTTCTGCCGATGTGAAAATTGCGGTGATTGACGCCTGCGGCTCCGGGGCGATTACCCGCATGAAGGGCGGCAAGGCAGTGCCTGCATTCATGGTGGACCAGAGCAGCGACATGAAGGGATATGCGTTCATCACGAGCAGTACGCAAGATGAATCGAGCCAGGAAAGCGATAAACTCAAGGGTTCTTTCTTTACGCATTCGCTTGTCAGCGGGCTTCGCGGTGCTGGCGACTTGAGCAGCGATGGAAAGGTGACTTTGTCCGAAGCGTACCAGTTTGCATTTAACGAAACTTTGCAAAAAACAGAAACGACGATGGGCGGTGCCCAGCATCCGAGCCGAGATATGAATCTTGCCGGTACAGGTGACGTGGTGATGACGGATTTGCGTACGATGAGTGCCGGGCTCGATTTGGATGAAGGTGTATATGGACGCTTGTACGTCCGCGATGAAAATGGCGAATTGGTGGCAGAACTCAACAAGAAGCGTGGCCATGCGATGAGCCTTGGGCTCCCGGCGGGTCGTTACGCGGTGAACCTTCAACAAGATATTGATTACATGGGTGCGACGGTTGTGCTTTCGAAGGGCAAACGCGAAAAGATTACGCTTGACAATTTCAAGAGCGTTACGGCCGAACAGACTGTTCTTCGTGGCGAAATAAAGCGCAGTGGAACATGCGAAAGCGGAGATGCGATTGCATGCTCGCTTGATTCCCTGGACAAATATGGTCGGTACCGTACAACGTTCAACTTTATCGATAACGACAAGGAACCGCGAAAAGGCTTGCAAGTAGGATTGCTTATCACCCGTACTCGCGATTATATGCTCGGCTCTCAGCTTAGCTTGATTGGAAATATTGCTCAGAAAGAGATGCACGGATCGCAGATAACGACTGGAGGGAATATTGCAAGACATCATTTTCAAGGTGTTCAAATTTCAACGACATTTAACTACGCAAGATCATTTGACGGTGTTCAAGCCTCTTCTGCAGTGAACGTGTCGAAATACAAATCGTCCGGTGTTCAAGTGGGCATTGTGAACTTGGCAATTGATACTCTTGATGGCGTACAAGCGTCGGCGGGCATCAATTATGCCGATGTGACGAATGTTCAAGCGACTGCCGGTATAAATGTGGCAAGATCTGCAAAAGTGCAGGTTGTAGCAGGCGTCAACGTAGCTCAAAAGAATAGCATTCAAGTTTCTGCAGGTGTAAACGCCGCTCATGAAAACGATAAAGTTCAAGTGGGTGTTGTCAACTACGCTTCAAAAGAAAAAGGTCGTCAATGGGGTATTGTCAATATCTGCGGAAATTGCGAAAAATCCCCAGTGGGTCTCGTCAACATCGTCGGAAACGGCGTGTGGAGTCTAACGCCATACATCAATGAAATGGGCGCTTTGGGAGGATCGCTTCATTTGGGAACGGCTTATTTCTACACCAATATTGAATGGGCGGGATTCTTCAAGAAAGGGACTGGCTTTAGCGAGTTTGAAAAATTCTATGAAACCGGAATAGGGGTCGGCACGCAATTTGGACGTTACGGAAGCCATTTCGAACTGGAATACACCTTCCTCAGTGTTCACGATAAATACTGTGTCAACGATGAAGTTGATGTCGGTTTCCACCATCGCGGAAGGATTGGCTATGTTTATCAGTTATTCCCTTACTTTGGCCTTTCTGTAGGCGGTACGTTGAACTTGACGAGCGAAGGCTACCTGAACAAGCTCTTGCTCAAGCCGCTTGGCGATTACCATGACGATGTCAGCTACAAAAATCACAAGGGTCGCTGGTGGCCAGGTTTCTACGCAGGGTTGATATTTGGTAGATTCTAGTTTGGTTATTGGTCAATAGTTGTTGGTTTCATGAAAAGCCTCGGAGGATCCGGGGCTTTTCTGCATCAAAGGGCAAACTCCTGTCAAACTATAAAATCTGAATGACTGGGATTAAGTTACTCGCACTTGAATCCTTGCAGTTCCAAGCCGGCGCGCATTTCGCCGTAGGTGGAGGTGCGCTTCATGTCCATGGCTTTCATGAATCGGCAATCGTTGTCGATGTGCATTTGAAAGCCTGCCATGGTCGGGGTGACTTCGCCTTTGCCGCTTGCGCGGATATGGGCCATCATCTCTTCGCGCTTGTCGCTCATTTCGGGCGGTACGAATACATCCGTGACGATATCGACGTTCTTGATTTCTGTATCGCCGAACACGAAGGAAATGGTCACGAGATTCTTGAGTCCATGAAATTGGCCGTTGACTTTGCAAACGAGATTCCGGTCGCCGGTCTTTTTTGAGGGCTTTTTGGCTTGTGACTTGCTTGCGTTTGCGGCTTGCGCGCTAGGCGTGTAGTTTAGGGCTTGCAAAAGCTGTTCTTCTTTAACAACTCCGACGAGGCGGTTTACAATTTGTCCGTCTTTGATGAGGAAAAATGTTGGGAACGCTTGAATCGGGAGCGTGTTCTTGATTTTTTCGATGTTGGGTTCATCGATGCCCACGGATGCAACTTTGATATCGCGGTAGTTTTTGGCGATACCGATAAGCGTCGGGATCATCACGAGGCACGGCGGGCAACTGGTGGATGAAATTTCCAGGATGATTGGTGCTTTGGAATGTAGAATCTCTTTTTCGAAGTTGCTGTCATCTACTTTGACGATTCGGATATCTTCGTCGGCTACATTTTTCTTTGTGTTTGCGGTAGCTTTGGCATGGACTTGTGAAAAACTGCCTGCAATGAGAGTTGTGGCTGTAGCAAAGGCTATAACACTTGCGAAAAAACTGGTTTTTAAATTCATCTGGACATCCTTATTACAATTTTGAAAATAGAAAATATTTATATGAAAAATGGATTCTTTTACGAGGTTGGGATAGTTTTTATCTATACCTATCGGTGCTAGTGAACCCTTTTTGAAAAAAAAGTAAAGTTTAGCCTTGACTAATTAGTCTAGGCTTACTAAATTTAGCTTTGTCTAATAAAATTAGGCGACGTTAACGTTTAAAGGATCATCAAATATGGAAAACAATCACGTGAAGCTCAGCCAGAGCCTCGAAGACTACTTGGAAATGGTGCACATGCTGCGCCTTGCGAACGGAATTGCCCGCGTCAAGGACATTGCTGCCGCCCTTTCCGTAAAGATGCCTTCTGTGGCAAAAGCGATTCTTGAACTTAAAAAGCTGGGCCTTGTGACTCAGGAACCCTATAGCGGTGTGGAACTCACCGAGGAAGGGCGTAAGGCGGCTGCCGATGTGCTGAACCGCCATATTCTTTTGAAGGGCTTTTTGATCCGTCTCGGCGTTTCCGAAGCGATTGCTGACAAGGACGCTTGCTGCATGGAACATATTCTCTCTGCTGAAACTCTTTCGACTATCGAAGACTTCATGAAAAAGGGTAATGAAGGCATCGTTGCGAAAAAGGCGAATGCTTTAAAGGCAAAAAAAGGAAAATAAAATGGGTTGTAATTGTGGTTGTGGAGGCAAATCCTCTACAAAAAAATGGGATCTTGAACCAAAGTTTTCCGACCTCAAGAAAGGCGATAAGGTGGAAATACTTGGCTATAACGAGGGCGATGCCCGCTACAAGTCCAAACTCTTGTCGATGGGGCTTGTCCGTGGCGTGACGCTGGAAGTCTTGCAGGTGGCTCCTCTCGGTGATCCGATTGAAGTCAGTGTTTTGTCGTACCGATTGTCGCTTCGCAAGCAAGAAGCGAACGTTCTTAAATTGAAGAGGGTGTAATGGCTCCGAAGCTTTTTACTATTGCCATTGCCGGTAACCCGAACTGCGGTAAAACGGCTCTATTTAATGCTCTTACGGGTGCTCGCCAGAGTGTTGGTAACTGGCCTGGCGTAACTGTCGAAAAGAAAGAAGGCTTTTTTGAAATTGGCGACCAGCATATCCGCGTTGTAGATTTGCCGGGTACTTATGCGCTTTTCGCCAATGCGGAAGACGAGCGCGCCGCTGTCGATTACTTGCTCACTCGCGAGGCCGACCTTATCATCAATATTATTGATGCTTCGAATATCGAACGCAATTTGTTCTTGACGACGCAACTTGTCGATATGCAAATCCCGATGGTGATTGCGGCGAACATGATCGACATTTCTGAAAAGCGTGGACAGCATTTGGATTTGGATATCCTTGCGGAACGTTTTGGTGTGCCGGTGATTCCGCTTTCTGCCGTGAATGAAAGGAGTATCACGAATTTCATCAGTCAGATGGCGCATGTTATCTCGGGCAAGAAGATGAAGCCCAAGGCGATTGACTACGGCGAGAATGTTGAAAAGGCTATTGAATATTTGAAGCCGAAGGTCGAGCCGGTTGCGAAGCTTTTGGATACGGATTCCCGCTGGGTTTCGCTCATGTACTTGGGCAACGAAAAGAGTTATGCAGACAAGTTTGCTGAAGCCAAGGTGCAGATTAACAAGGCCGAAGTCACGCAGATTCTCGGCGAAGAAAGTGAATTTGCCATGGCGGATTCCCGCTACAGCATGGCTCACGAAATTGCAAGCAAGACGATTCTTTCGAGCCGTACAAAGAAAACCTGGTCGGACAAGCTGGATTCTGTGTTGCTCAACCGTTGGGCTTCGCTCCCGATTTTCCTCTTGGTGATGTACCTGGTGTTCTGGGTGGCCGTCACGATCGGTTCTGCGTTTATTGATTTCTTTGATACCCTGTTCGGTGCGATTTTCGTGGATGGCCTTGGCTACTTGCTTACGGATGTGCTCCATGCCCCGGGCTTTGTGTCTGCAATTCTCGCCGATGGTATCGGTTCCGGTATCCAGACGGTTTCGACGTTTATCCCGGTTATCTTCTTCATGTTCCTTTGTCTTTCGTTCTTGGAAGACTCGGGTTACATGGCGCGTGCGGCTTTTGTCGCTGACCGCTTCATGAGATTCCTCGGATTGCCTGGTCGTGCGTTTGTGCCGATGATGGTTGGCTTTGGTTGCGGCGTGCCGGGCATTATGGGTTCTCGCGTGCTTGAATCTAAGCGTGAACGTTTCCTCACGATTTTCCTTGTGCCGTTCATGAGCTGCGGCGCTCGCCTTCCGGTGTATGCGTTGTTTGCTGCGGCATTCTTTGGAACCCAGGCTGGGACTGTAGTGTTTGCCCTTTACCTTGCGGGCGTTCTCTTTGCGATTGTATATGGCTTGATTCTTCGTCGCTCCTTGTTTGTTGGCGAGGCGAGCAACTTTGTAATGGAGTTGCCGCCATACCATCTGCCGAAATTCAAGTCGCTCATGATTCATTCCTGGCTCCGTTTGCGTGATTATGTTATCCGTGCCGGTAAGGTGATTACGATTGCTGTTGCCATTCTCGGATTCCTCAATAGCTTTGGTTTTGTAGATAAACTCTACACCGAAATCAATGGCGAAAAAACGGAAATCGTGAAGAGCGAAGAAGGCTATGTCATGGTGCAGGACGAAAAGGAAGTCCCGCTCCCCGAAGGTGTCGTGATTGACGAATCCAAGATTAAGACGGAAACGGAATTCACTGCGGGCAATGGGGATTCCGAAAACAGCTTGCTCTCTGCAATAGGCAAAGCGATTACTCCGATTTTTGAACCGTTCGGTGTGGAATCGAACAACTGGCCTGCTTCTGTGTCGCTGTTCACGGGCCTCCTCGCTAAGGAAGCTGTAATCGGAACGATGAACTCCTTGTACTCCATGGCGGGGCCGGGTGATGCTTCGGCTGCTGCTGAGACCCCGAAGGCTCCCGAAGCTGCGACTGCGGCTCCGGAGAAGCCTGTGGAAGTTGTGGCTGCTGATAGCTCTGTAGCCGATTCTGCAAAGGTCGCTGTTGCTGATTCCGCAGTCGCTGATAGCGCAGTTGTCGCAGACAGTGCTGCTGCTGAAGCTCCTGCCGAAGAAAAGCCTCTTATCGCAGGCGTGGACGAATGCCCGGCCGAAGAAGAGGAAGAAGGTGGTGCTCCGGATATTCTCGGTGCATTCAAGGAAGCCCTTGGCACGATTCCGGAAAACTTGAGTGAAGTCTTCGGCTCTCTCACGGACATTCTCGGAACATCTGGTGAACTCGAAGCGCAGAATGCCGCAGAACTCAAGAA
>Ga0129307_1001085_pt1 | contig 32967 bp, 25 predicted proteins | sample P1105metagenome_FD_94437 | JGI IMG/M metagenome (GOLD analysis project Ga0129307, IMG submission 94437) | Capybara group fecal microbial communities from Wisconsin, USA - P1105 metagenome | ecosystem: Host-associated > Mammals > Digestive system > Large intestine > Fecal | place: USA: Wisconsin...
AAACACGGTCTCCCCAATCTCCTTTTTCCTCGCATGTGTAAGCATCCCGTTTCGGGACTCGCATTTCGAAAATTTTCGAAGGATCTGTAAGGATTTCACTAGACGATGAAACAGTTTCGCTGGAGGAACTGCTACTGGATCCTATCGCTTCGCTCCAGGATGACGATGACGCTATTGAATCAGATGAACTACTTATGTCATTGCGAGAGTTCGAAGAACTCGAAGCAATCCATGAAGAAGAAGAACTGTTACTGGATCCTTCGCTGGAGCTCAGGATGACGCGTTGCGACGAACTGCTCATGTCATTGCGAGAGTTCGAAGATTCCGAATCAGGTCCGGAATGACGGTTGCTGCTACTCGTCATGGCAGCCTCCGAGCCGCCATCTGTCTTACTGCTACTGGATCCTATCGCTTCGCTCCAGGATGACGAGGATGAAGCGTTTATGTCATTGCGAGAACTCGAAGAACTCGAAGCAATCCATGCGGAACTAGACTGATTTTCGGACCATGCGTCGAACGCACTGGAGGAATCTTCACCACAAGCGACAACGAGCAACAACGAAGATAAAGGCAATAAAAATCGTTTCATAAAACACTTCCTTAACCTTTTTACAATCGTAAATATACAATCACCCTTCCGTCTAGTCAATATCTTTATGCAACAGAAATCTAAATTTTTAACAAAAAATTGACTATTTTTACAAAAATCTATACTAAATTTTCATATATGCAACAATCGTAGCATATAGATCAACAAGTTTCGTAAAAACGGATTGTTACATGACAGACTTATTTGTTTATTTTAAGAAGAATCAAAAGGATTGTTGTTATGGGATATTCATCTAGCCACATTTTCGAAACCGCTGCTGTGGTTTTAGCAGCATGTTTCACAACTGCAACACACGCGGCCATCGACGTCACCGTCAATACGCAGAAAGGCGTCATGAAAATTTCGCCGTATCTGTACGGGCGAAACATTGACAAAATAAGCGACGGCACCGCCGAAACCGATTCTACCGAAGAAGCGTTCATCAACCAGATGCTCGAAGCGGGCGTTCACTTTTTGCGTGCAAACAACGGCAACAACGCCACGCGATACAACTGGCGCCACAAAATGACCGTTCACCCCGACTGGTACAACAACGTCTATTCGCACGACTGGGCAAACACCGCTCAGAAAGTCCTCAGTAAGATGCCCGGAATCGACGCCATGTACGCTTTCCAGCTCACCGGATGGGCAGCAAGTTCCACCGAATACAACTTTGGCGACTGGAACTGGAAACAGGAACATGGTCAAAACGCAAAATCAACGCTAGACCTCGCAGGTGGCGGCGAAGTCGCTGACGATGGCGAAACGCTTATCAAGGCTGGCGACTACAAACTCTACAACATGGAATGGCCCGCCGATTCTACCGTCGCGATTATCCCGTACTGGAGAGACGAACTCAAGTTTGACATGAACCGTTTCAAGTACTGGAGCATGGACAACGAAATGGAAATCTGGCGCGGCACGCATTCCGACCTCGACTTGCCCGTCACGGGAGATTTTCTAGTAGAGCATTACATTGACGTTGCCAAGAAAGCCCGAGCTCTGTGGAAAGACATCAAGCTCACCGGCCCCGTCACCGCCAACGAATGGCAATGGTGTTCCATCGGCTCGTACAACAAAGAAGACCGCCCTAAAGGTCCCGACCGCAACTACTGTTGGCTCGAATACTTTATCATGAAAATCGCCGAAGAACAGAAAAAATCCAGCGTGCGACTGCTCGACGTTTTCGACATACATTGGTACCCGAGCGAAAAAGATTACGAATCCCGCATGAACTGGCACCGCGTACTGTTCGACACGACCTACAACTACCCCGGCGCCAACGGAATCAAGAACGTCACCGGCAAATGGGACAACAACAAAACCAAAGAATTCATCTTCAAGCGAATCAACGACTGGCTCAATCAATACTTCGGCGAAGGCCACGGCATCACGCTTGGCATCACCGAAACAAGCCTCATCGACGAAAACGACCCGATGGTCACAGCCCTCACCTACGCCTCCTTCATCGGTACCATGCAAGAAAACGGCGTCGAGATTTTCACTCCGTGGACTTGGAACGACGGCATGTACGAAGTTCTTCACCTTTTCAGCCGTTACAGCCATGCAAACCGCGTGCAATCGACATCTTCTAACGATTCGCTCGTTTCGGCTTACAGTTCCATTACAAACAAAGGCGATTCGCTGACAGTCATCTTTGTAAACCGCGCCGAAAAAGACGCACAGGACGTGCAACTGAAGGTGGAAAATTTCGATGCAAGAACAAAATTCAAAACGCTTACCCTTGCAGGAATTACAGGCGAAACGTTCGTATCGCACACGAAAAACGCCCTGAAAGAAGACGCCGTAGGTGCTAAAGTCAGCGGAGGTTCAACCAGCACAACCACAAGTTTTGCAAATAAATTCACAATGACATTACCTGCAAAATCCATCACCGCAGTACTATTGACCACAGAAAAGCCCGAAGTTGTCGATTCAACCGATGCTATCAAGCCCGGCGACATTCGCAGACGCACAGGAATTAGCACCGCAAGATTCGTCATTACCACACAAGGCCGGAACATAATTGTATCAAGTACTGTGGGCAATCGAAATAACGCCGCCACAACGCGATACGCTTTAAGCAACGCTCTCGGACAAGTCATTGTAAGCGGCCTCTGGAACACAAACGCGACAACGCTCAACCTTACAGCGCCACGTGCCAGCAAATACATCTTGAAAATCGATACGCAGAGTTATAACATTGTCGTGAAATAAGGATCAAGACGATGGAACTTGTACTAATTTTTATTTTGCCATTTTCAATACCGATTTTAATTCAATCGCTTATATCATTTTTCTCTTTTAAAAGGCGAACCACATCAAAAGAAAGCCAACATCTCGACTTATTGCGAAACAAAAAATTACTTTCTTCAACAAAAAAAGTAATAGGAGGCTTCAAAATCGCCACAAACGCGTTCCTATTCATCCCCACATTATATTGCATTATAAACATTTCACACGGACAGCTTGGTTATCATGACGTTTTAAATCCATACATCCTCTTAATTATCCCGGCCTTTGCTGTATTTGCATCCAGCATGTCATGCGTATCCTTTTTTTGCAATCAACTTTTTTCGGCTACAAGCAACGCCAAAGCGGTATTCTTTTTATCATTGCCATTTATTCCATCAATTTCTTTAGGTATCTACTTCGTCATTCTAGGAATAGCAATCGATGAAGGAATCAAGACATTCTTTCTTCTTATTGGAATAAAACTTCTTATTCTATATGCAATCGCCTTGGGTATAATGGCCTTCATTTTAGTTTCTATAAGAAAATCATTTACCTTGAAAATAAACCAAAGCAATTCGTAACTGGAGATTATTGATGGAATTATTATTGCTGATTATAGTAGCCGTCTTATTTCCGGCAGTAGCTCTCTCATTCATACTCACACCCATTTCCGCATTATTGTTCATTATTCTCATGCGCATCACAAATCTCACTCCTTGGCGGGTTCCGTCAAAAGATAGAGAGATTATTAATTTACCGCAAAAAGAGAATTTTCACAATTCATTTAAAACAACAAAATGCTTCAAGATTGCCACAGCATTTTTTTTATCTATACCCTCATTATTTTGTTTTACAAACATCATTTCCGATTTTGATAATTTCGTCATCTTAATCCTTCTATCAGAGGCCCTTATCCTAACAGGAATGTCATTCTTTTTATTTTCCAAAAGAAAACGACTAAAAATTCAAAAACAACAGAGCAACTCATAAAAAAATCAACATTTTTTCAAGGTTATCTATGTATATTTCACTGTTTTTTAGTATTCCATTTGCCATCCCCATAGCCATAGCATCATTGTACCTTGCAAAACTGATTACGAAAAAAGAAAGGCAAGAACTCGAATTGTCTCAAAACAAGGATTTGTTTACACAAACTCAAAAGGCTGTAGCGGTCTTCAAAGTTGTAACAATATTATTTTTTTCAATTCCATTATTATTACTCATTCCAACTATTATCAATCCTCCACACAGTGATGCCATGTTAGGCGTTTACCTTATCTTAGTTCCATTCGCTCTATGCATACTCATTTCGGCTATAGCCGCCACCCACGGATACAATTACCTTTTTTATACAGCAAGTAACAAAAAAGCCTTTTTCATTTTGGCAATTCCGTTCATTATTTCCACATTTCTCTTATGCATTTTGGCCACAATTTTGGGCGACCCAATAACCAGTTATACAACACCTATAATATCTTGCTTTCTTATTTTGAGCATCATGAGCGTTATTTTAATTTCATTAAGGAAAAAGTTCAAAATTCAAAAACAACAAAGCAACACATAAAAGGAGAAAGCGGCTATGGAAATCTTACTGGTTTTATTCTTGTTATTACTTTTTCCTCTGATAATCTACTGCATTACAAGATGGCTTACATCAGAAGAACGAAACTTTTTCGAACTGCCGCAAAATAGGGATTTACTTATTTTATCCCAAAGAACCGCTATAGGTTTCCAAATAGTTGCAACAGCTCTACATGCCATACCCATGTTAAAGTGCATTGAAGAGATTAATCATCCATCTTCGTTTAATGATGGAGCACAAGCAGCCGTTATTTTCATAATATTTCCTTTTACCCTAGCCATATTTTTTTCTGGTATCGCTTATACACACTGTTTCAAATACCTATTTTATATGAAAAATGAACGAAAAGCTTTCTTCATCTTAATAATACCATTCGTCACAGCAAGCCTCATAGCGATTGTCTTTGGCGGAAAAGTAATAATGGATATCGGTCATACTAGCGGAAGTTTTGCCAGAAACATTGTCATCATAGTTGCCTCAGTTTCTATGTTGGCAATAACCGTTATTTTCAACACCCAAAGAAAACGCTTTAAACATTATCTTTCTAAAAAAAAGAATATTTAAAAGAACAAAGCAACAATGGATTTCAATATCCAGAATTCAGCATTTTTGACAAAAAAGCAATTTTCATGCACGAAGAAACATCCCTAAGTCCATTTACTCCAAACCAAATCGACCCAAAAATGTGCAATCTCCCCAGCTACGGAATCCCACTCAAACTCATCGGACGAAATATTTTACAAGACGGATTTGAATACAGCCTTTCCTGTGCAACATGTTTCCTCACCTGGCGAGAATGCATGTACGTCAAGTGCATACAAAATCCAGCAGGATCAACAGCCACAGTTTTTTCAAAAAACACCTCGCCATTACAAATCTTCGCATGGGGAAAGCACGTTCAAAATATTGCGGAAATCAAAAACATTTTATTGATTTAGATTATTTACGCTATCTTTTCCTCTGAGCAATAGCATTCTTTCGTATATCATTCTTTACATCTTTTGTCCTTTTTTTTATTTATTTTTAAATTGGGTTAAAAGGATTAGGGTTACTGAGGAGTACAACAGATGAAAAAGACTCATTTTTTAACGGGTCTTGTGCTTGGCACAACCCTTTTAGGTGCAGGTATCACAAATGCCTTCGCCGCAGACGAAACCCTTAGATCCCTTGCAGAAAAAAATGGCATCTACGTCGGCGCTATTCTGAACTCGCAATGGTTCAGCGGAGGCCTTCCGGGCAATTACGAACAGATTCACAAACAGCAATTCAATATTGTCGTCGCCGAAAACGAGATGAAGTTCGACGCTACCGAACCGCAGGAAGGCAGGTTCAACTACGGCAATGGCGACAAAATGGTCAAATACGCCCAGCAAAACGGGATGCGAGTCCGCGGCCATGCCCTCGCCTGGCACAGCCAAGTCCCGGGCTGGGTGAACAACTACAGGAATGACAAGCAAAAACTGCTCAAGGTGCTCAAGAACCACATCCAAAACGTGGTCGGACACTGGAAAGGCAAAGTTGCCGAATGGGACGTGGTGAACGAAGCCATCAGCAACAACGAACCGATGTGGCGCTCCCAATCCGTCTGGTACCAGGGCATCGGTCCGGAATTCATCGACTCCGCATTCGTGTGGACGCACGCCGTTGATCCGGATGCAGAACTCTGCTATAACGACTACAACCTCGAACAAGGCATCAACCCGAAGGCAAAAGCGGGTTTCTTGCTGGAGCAGGTGAAGCGTTGGGTCAAGAACGGCATTCCTATCCATTGCGTGGGTTCTCAGACGCACGTGGAAGACACCACCACCGACAAGCACTTTATCGGCTCGCCAGATAGCCTCCGCTCTCTCGCCAAGGAACTTGCAAAACTTAATGTCAAGCTGAAAATTACAGAACTCGATATCGGATTCAAGAGCGGCATCAACGTCAGCAAAAAAGACCTTGAACGTCAGGGACAAACGTTCCGTCAATACCTGGACATCATCCTCGAAGAACCGAATGCGGACACGTACCTGATTTGGGGCGTATCTGACAAATGGAGCTGGCTTGGCGGACTGAATAGGCAAAAAGGCCTTATCTACGATGACAATTTGAAACCGAAGCCCGCTTTCGACAGCATCTTGGTGAGACTCCAGACTTATGAACCGCCCAAGGATACAGCCAAGAAGGACACCACTGTAACGGATACGACGAAAAAAGATACAACAGTCAAGGACACGACCAAGAAGGATTCAACAGGCCTAGATCCAAAACAATCCATCAAGCAGTTCGTCTCCCCCAGCAGTCTTTCGATGCACCTTGCCGGTCGCACGCTGTTCATTACGGGAGCCACCGCCAAGGCAACTAAAGTTGACATATTCGACATGCAGGGCCGCCCCGTGTTCAGCACCCAAAGCGAAAGCGGAACCGTGGAATTGGACAATGTTTCCGAAGGATTCTACGTGGTTCGCGTCAAGAACGGATTCTCGAATTTGATACAGAAAGTAACGATAAAGTAAAAAAGACGTCCCATCAAGTCGGGCTTACAAATTCAATAGCCCCTCATGAGCCTCCGCTCTACGTTCGTTGAACGAGGCAAAAAAAAAAGGAACCCTTGCGGGTTCCTTTTTTAATTCTGGTCTGGATCCTTCCGCCACTTCGTGGCGTCAGGATGACGCTACGCGTTACTTGATGATGAGCATCGAATCGTCCCAAGCTTCGTGCTTTTCGAGGCCGAGGAGGTTCGCGGTCGTGGCGGCGATGTTGGAGAGACCCCAGTCGCCTTCCTTGAGGCCGAGCTTGCCACCCGTTACGTTATCGTACAAGATGCAGGGCACCTTGTTGAGCGTGTGGCTGGTCTTGGCCTTGAACGTACCATCCTTGTTGACCTTCGGCATGCCGGTCTTCTTGTCGATTTCGTACATTTCATCGGCGTTACCGTGGTCAGCCGTGATGATTGCTACACCACCGAGGGCGTCGATCACCGGGAGAAGGCGTGCGAGGCCGATATCCACAGCTTCGATAGCCATCGTAGCAGCGCGGAAGGAACCGGTATGGCCCACCATGTCGCCGTTCGGGAAGTTGCAGCGGAGCGTCTGGTACTTGCCGCTCTTCAAAGCTTCGATCATGGCGTCGGTGATTTCGGCAGCCTTCATCCACGGGCGCTGTTCGAACGGAACAACGTCGGATTCGATTTCGAGGTAGGTTTCGCCGTCGAACTTGCTGGAACGGTTACCGTTCCAGAAGTAGGTCACGTGGCCGTACTTCTGAGTTTCGGAACAAGCGAACTGCTTGACACCAGTTTCAGCGAGCCATTCGCCGCTAGTTTCCTTGATGGCCGGAGGCGGCACGAGGAAGCGGTTCGGGAGCTTGAGGTCGCCGTCGTACTGGAGCATGCCAGCGTAGCAGACGTGCGGGAAGCGCTTGCGGTCAAATTCATTGAAGGATTCTTCTTCGAAGGCGCGCGTGATTTCGATAGCGCGGTCGCCACGGAAGTTGAAGAACACCACGGAGTCGCCATCGTTGATGGTGCCAACCGGAGCGCCGTCCTTAGCAATCACGAACGGCGGGAGGTCCTGGTCGATAGCCTTGGTTTCGCCACGGAGCGTTTCGATAGCCTGGGTAGCGTTGTCGAAGTAGCGGCCTTCGCCGAGCACATGGGTCTTCCAGCCGAGTTCCACCATCTTCCAGTTGGCATTGTAACGGTCCATGGTGATCTGCATACGGCCACCGCCGCTAGCAATGCAAACGTCGAATTCCGGGCTGCGGAGTTCGTCGAGGAACTTTTCGAACGGGCCAACGTAATCGAGTGCGGAGGTTTCCGGAACGTCACGACCGTCGAGGAGGATGTGAACGCGGACCTTCTTGAGGCCTTCCTTCTTGGCCTGGGCGACCATGGCCTTGAGGTGAGAAATGTTGGAGTGAACGTTGCCGTCGCTGAAGAGGCCGATGAAGTGGAGGACGGTGTTCTTTTCGCGGGCGTTGCCAGCGATTTCTTTCCAAGCATCGCGTTCGAAGATTTCGCCAGAGACGATGGAATCCTGCACGAGGGCGGCACCCTGGTTATAGACCTGGCCAGCACCGATAGCGTTGTGACCGACTTCGGAGTTGCCCATGTCTTCATTGGTGGGCATACCGACTGCACGACCGTGAGCCTTCAAGAGAACGTTCGGATAGGCCTTGAAGAGGTTGTCAAGCGTCGGGGTGCGGGCGGCCTTGATGGCGTTGCCTTCGACCTTATCGGTGATACCAAAACCGTCCATCACGATGGTGACGACCGGGCCCTTGATGCCGGGGAAGTTGGAAAGTTTCTTGAGCATATTTACTCCGTATTGTGTGGGCGGAATGCCGCCCCTTGTTAAATTACGCGGGTAAATTTAGAAATTTTGGTTCCATAAAAAAAGGCCCTCCCGTAAGGGGAGGACCGATTTAACAATATTTTTATGGGCTATTTTGCTTTGTAAACGAGCAACGTGAAGGTTACATCACCGTTTGTATTCGGAGCAGAAGCGTCCGTGACGATGAATGCATAGAAGCCCACTGCAGAACCTGAATTACGGACGTAAGTCGGAGCAATTCCCACGTAGAACAAATCAACGACGCTCAAAAAGTCTGGAATGTTCTCTTTAAGAGCTGCATCCAAATACGTGAAGGAATCTGTTGTCGGTTCTTTCGGCAGCCAGTTCTTGCTGTAGTTTGTCGTTCTATCTCCATCGCTTTCGTTGTCAAAGACTGCGAACTTAATGCCAGTTGTGCTTGACAACTGAACGTTTCCGTTGGTGCCGATAGTCTTGAAGCAAACATCACCTGTTGTTTCGGCAGAAGCCTTTCCTGTTGCAAAGCTCAAGCACTTGTCGGTTGCCGTATTGACCTTGATGCTAATAGTATCGAGCGGTGCCCCCGGAATCTTAGCTTCGGAGGAAGAACTCTTTACATTGCACAAATCCGGATCGCGCTGGAATTTGATAGAGTCTCTAGATACGGATTCTCTTAATTCATCGCGAGCCTTTGCTGTAATATAGAGAGTAAATTCACCACAAGAAGTGTAGTTCGAGTCAAGGTTCGTATAGAGACCAAGTTCGAGGAGGTTCACTGTGGGGAGAGACAAATCCATAGGAACAAGCGTTTGAACGTTTCCTGTGACATTCATGTTCTGATCTCGAACTTCGAACTTGATATCCGTAAAGTGAGCCTCGATCTCTGAGGTATCGCTTACGTCAATAGAAATGGAGCCTTTGAATTTGACTTTCTTCAAAGGTGTTGAGCTGACGCCGAGATCTTCAAAAACGATTGACGTTGTATCAGTTGTCTCTTCTAAAGGTGGAGATGTCGTAGAGGAGGACGAGGTATTGGTGGGCATCGGCGGAGCGGAGGTGCTATCATCACCGCATGCAACAAAACTCAATGCACCCATACCGAGCGCACAACCAAAAATAAATGGCGTTAAGAACTTTGAATTCATTTTAATACCCTTTCTATGTAGTCTTTTAATGAAAATAAACAAAATGTGGAAAAAAAGCACTACTAATTTAAAAAAAAGTGTTTAAAAAAGTAGTTGAAAATGCGTGATTTGCATCATAGAACAGTAATTTGGATATTTTTACAAACGATTGTAAAAGAAAGTTTGCTTTACCCGTTCATGGAGCGTATAATATCGCGGATTCGGGCGGCTTCTTCGAAGTCGAGACGGGCTGCAGCTTCCTTCATTTGGCGTTCCAGGTCGGCAAGTTTTGTCGATAGATCCTCGCCTGCGCGAGGGTGACGTGTTGCGGTGGCGCCGACGGCCGCACTCAGCTTGGCGTTCTCCGCACGCTTGGAGTAGTTGGAACCTTTCTTTCGTCTCTCGTCTTTCGTCTTTCGTCTAGAACTGGGTTGCAGCGGTTCCATCGGGCGGATGCCGGGGGTGAAATCGGGGGTGTCGTCACTGGCTCCTTCGTTCCACTCCGGTTCACTCAGGATGTCGTCCTCTCCCTCAATACCTGCTGGGTCCACGATTCTCAAATCTTCTTCGATCTTGCGGGTGACGGACTTCGGGGTGATTCCGTGTTCCTTGTTGAATTCTTCTTGGAGGCCGCGGCGGCGGTTTGTTTCGTCGATGGCCTTTTGCAGACTTTCGGTCATGTTGTCGGCGAATAGAAGCACTGTGCCGTTCACATTGCGACTTGCACGGCCCATCGTCTGGATGAGGCTCCTGTAGTTGCGTAAAAAGCCTTCCTTGTCGGCGTCGAGTATGGCGACCATGCTCACTTCGGGGAGGTCGAGGCCTTCGCGGAGTAGGTTGATGCCCACGAGAACGTCAAATTCGCCACTGCGGAGCCCGCGGATGAGTTCGTGGCGTTCCAGCGTCTTGATGTCCGAGTGGAGGTACTTGGCGCGGATGCCCGCTTCGATGAAAAACTCCGTGAGGTCTTGCGCCATCTTCTTGGTGAGCGTCGTGACGAGCACGCGGTCGCCGTTTTTCACGACTTCTTCGATGCGGTACAGGAGTACGTCCATCTGACCTTGAATCGGGAACAGCTCGATTTTCGGGTCCAAAAGCCCGGTCGGTCGGTTGATCTGTTCGGTCACGACACCGCTAGTCTTCTTGAGTTCGTAATCGCCGGGCGTGGCGCTTACAAAAAGCACTTGCTTCGGGTACATGTACTCGAATTCAGCGAAGTTCATCGGGCGGTTGTCGAGAGCGCAAGGGAGGCGGAACCCGTATTGCACGAGCGTTGTCTTGCGGGATTTGTCGCCTTCGGCCATGCCGCCCACTTGCGGAATGCTCACATGCGATTCGTCAATCATCAAAAGCCAGTCATCGCCAAAGTAGTCGATGAGCGTAAAGGGGCGGGTACCCGGGGCGCGGTCTTCGATGATGCGGGAGTAGTTTTCGATGCCGTTGCACATGCCTGTTTCGCGGAGCATTTCCATGTCGTAACGGGTGCGGCTCGAAAGGCGGGCCGATTCTAGCACTTTGCCTTCCTTGTCGAGTTCGGCAAGGCGGTCGGTCAGTTCTAGCTGGATGCGCTGCAGCATGCCTGCGCGGTTTTCTTCTTTTGTCACAAAGTGCTTGGCAGGGGCGATCGTCAGTTCTTCAACTTCCTTGATGACTTCGCCCGTGACAATGTTGAAGCGGCAAAGTCGATCGACTTCATCGCCGAAAAGTTCAATGCGGAGACCGTCTTCGTCGTAGCTCGGATGGACTTCGATCACGTCGCCGCGGACGCGGAACGTGCCACGGTCGAGGCTAAAGTCGTTGCGTGAATATTGAATGTGGACAAGGTCACGCAGAATCTTGTCGCGGTCGTAAATGTCACCCTTCTTGATGCGGACCATCAAGTCGAAGTATTCGCTGGGGCTACCCAAACCGTAAATGCAGCTCACGGAAGCAACGATAATCACATCGCGGCGGGTGAGGAGGTTTGCTGTGGCGCGCAGGCGGAGCTTGTCTATTTCATCGTTGATGCTTGCGTCTTTTTCGATGAACGTGTCCGTGTGCGGAATGTAGGCTTCGGGCTGGAAGTAGTCGTAATAGCTCACGAAGTATTCCACCGCGTTGTTCGGGAAGAACGACTTGAATTCCTGATAGAGCTGGGCGGCGAGTGTCTTGTTATGCGTGAGGATGAGCGTCGGCTTGCCAACATTCTTGATGACATTTGCCATCGTGAACGTCTTGCCGGAGCCGGTCACGCCGAGAAGCGTCTGGAACTGCTCCCCGTTCTTGAAACCTTCAGTCAACTCTTCGATGGCTTTGGGCTGGTCGCCGGCGGCACCGTAAGGACTCACGAGATCAAAATCCGCACGCGTGGGCGCCTGGAACTGCTTGAGTTTGCCGGGCAAGCTCTTGGAAGGCGGTAGCGGTTTCGCTATCGGTTTTGCATACGGATCAGGAGTAATAGTCTTACGTGCGCGGGCCATGATTTAGACGATAGAACGCCCGCTTTGGCGGGCTATAGACGATAGACGAAAGATAGTAAGTGAAAATGCGCTTGTCATCCTGAGCGAAGGGCTTAGCCCGAAGTCGAAGGATCCAGTGAAGTCATACATTAAAATTTCTATATTGCATTCCATGTTTTGCAATCGGATTCTTGGTACTACGCATCACGGGACTTACAAGAAAGTCGTTGACGTTCCTCTTTTACGCGAGGAACTGACGGCGCGTTCTATCCGCTGCATTGCTAAGGATGGTGTCGAAATCGAAATCGACATCTACGAAGATTTGCAAGAAGGCGATATCGTCGCTGAAACAGACTTTAACGTCTATGCCATCAAGATTTACGTGCCCAAGAAAAAGCCGGAACAGGAACAGAGACCGGTGTTTAAAAGTTATTTGTAATTAGAGATTCCCGCCTTCGCGGGAATGACGAATGTATTCGCGGGAATGACGAATGTATTCGTGAAGGTGGCGATGTATTCGCTTGCGTAAGAACTTCATTTCGTCATACTCGACCTGATCGAGTATCTTAGATATTTTCTTTCGTGAAGGTGGCGACGTATTCGCTTGCAATGACGTACGAGAGTGTCAAGCGAGAGGCAGCTCAATCAAGTTTGCTACTTTCTTGAACAGCGTACCGTTTCCGCCGGATTCTTTTCGGCTTTCTTAGCCATATAGTCTTCATGTGGTTAAATTTTATTTCCTCGCTACACTTTTCAAGCGCTCTTTCTTCAACACTTTCGCACTTTTTTCTGGAGTAGGGAGATTTTCGGGCATCGTTCCGCCAAGTTCGGCAATCGTCTGGCGGACTTTTTTACCGACTGCAAAATGAGTTTCGTTCGCCTTTTCCTTGCCCTTGATGTTTTCGCGACGGAGCTTGTCATCCGTTTGCGTAATGCGGAATAGATTCGCGGCAAGTTCCGTAGCGCCCATGTGGTCCAGAATCTGTTCATTTTTCTTGAGTCCCTTGCGCTTGTGGATGTCCTTCATTCCCAAACCGTTGTAAAGCCCCTGATAGCCGCGATTTTGGAACACAGCATAATCCGCTGGCGTTACGACCCCGGCCGCCTTTGCTGAACTGGCGAGAAATTTGTTACGAATAGTAACTTCGTCGCGGATTGCCAGACGCTTGTCGTCTTCCGAAAGCTGCGCAACATTATCCGCAATTTCTTGCTGACGGGTCTTTACGGCAAAATACGTTTGACCGAGAGAGATTACTTCTTTACGAGGGTCGCCATTCATCACAATCAAGTAACAAGCGTAACGGGAGAGCTTGATGTCGGCGATTTCACGCTGCGAACCGGAACCAAGATCAACCATTTTGCCAACGTCGGCAAAATGGTCTGCCACTTCCAACCCACTAGCTTCGCAAGCGGTTTTGGCTCGTTCAACAGATTCTTGGAAACGACGCCATTGGGCGTATTCCAAGGCTTTTTGCAGTTCCCTAGCATACCAGAATTCAACTCCGTTTTCATCGATGTGCTTGATGCTCTCAAAAGTGTTCTGAGAGTATGCTGTTACTTCTTTTTTGACCATATAGCCTCCAGGTTGTCAAAATTTTTGACCAGTTGATGTTTAGAGGCGTCCCCTTAAATCCGATTTCTCAGAATAAAAAACGCACTAAGCCGAGAGCAGCGGAAACAAACTTGTTTATTTCCATTGCCGAGGCCAAATGCGTTGCGTTATAAACGCAAAAGACGCGTTTCTCCATTAGACAGAGAAACACGTCATGCATTAATGTACCTAATATTTGAAAAACTGGCAAGGGGCTTAAAGAAATTTTACATTACCAAAATAGTTACTTAAATTTCAAACTTACTCCAACTCAAATCCGCCTTCGAGGATGAATTTTCGGAGATAATCATCGAGTTTGATTTTTTTTGATCTTAAAACTTTATTTTGGGTAATTCCTTCACGATTTTCATGGTTTCGAGGCTGATGGTGATGATGCGGAGGAGGAGATTAAAGATGTATTTGGGATCATTATGTTCAATCGCCCAATCATTGGGGTCGTTCGTGATGCCGGACGCTTTGTCGGTGGTAACGGCGTAGCGTTCCATGATCCATTCAATGGCGGATTTGCCGTTAACAACGTATTCGTAGGCTTCGAGCGGGATGTTCGCGACGGTGAGTTTGTCGTTATAGACGATGCGAGTTTTGTCATCTTCGGTTTTCTTTTTACCATTGGCCGCTTTAACCTGTTTTTTCGCAAAACGCATTTGGCGAACTTTATACAGCGTTTCGGGAGCTTCGGCGCTAAAGAATGCACGATTTTCACCAGCAGCCATACCGAACAAAGGTAAATCCGCTGAAGTGGATTTTGACGAGACTATGAGAACTCTGTAGGGTTCGGCGGTTTCGTAGTTCAGGTGGATTTCGCCGAGCCTGCGGCCAGCCTTGCTGAACGCCCAAAAGTTTTCGACGGTATCGGCGAGCGGGATGCGCGGAAGCATCTTTTTAAGGTCGGCTGCAAACGCGGTGCGGTAATCTTGCGAATGGAGGAATCCATAGACATAATAGAAGATGTCTTCTTTGCTGATTTTGGGGTCGCTGTATTGGGTACGAGCCTGTTTCAAGATATAGTCGCTGACGGCATCCTTGCGGACATACCCTCCAAACAAATCGTTACCATCTGGCTTTTCATAGTAGTAGAGCGGAAAACATTGAGTGTCACCGTTGAAATGGAGATTTGGAATGATATTTGCAATTAAGGGCATCCATTCCTGTTTGCCTCCGGGAGCCTGAGAACATATTACCAGATTTTCGCTTTCAGGTGTCGGGAATAATTGAGACCAAAGCCCTGGCGATTCAATAAATGGACGATGATAATACAAATTCTCTTTACAGTATGGTCTATAACAACTTTCAACAAAAGTGGTTTCGTCAAAGTAATGTTTTATATTCTTTTCTGCATCTTTTTTGAGAGCACGTGTCCAACTAATACGGGATGGCGCAAGCGACACTTCTTTTATTTCGCCCTCGCTCAATTTCTTTGTTTCCGAGTTGTAAAAGCGGATCATTTTTTGCATATTCTCGGAAACATGGTCTTTTGAGAATCCGTATACCCAAGCATCTCTATTCGTGGATGCTCCGATTGCATTCGCGTTGAACCAACTTTTACTTGTGACATCAAATTTCTTTTCGGGTTCAATCGGCGCCCATTTTCCAAAAGCCGCATTTCTTTGATTGATCCAGTCTCCATGTTCATTGGGGTGTAGAACTTCCATTTGCAAATGGGTTATGCTTTCCGTTTCCTTGATTATTCGCAGTTTGTCTTCGCGGGTCAAATAATCACCAATGTCATAATATTTGACAATGGCTTTCTCTTGTGCGGTTTCTTTGCCTGCGGGTTGTTTTACAAGAATTGTGATGGAAACGGGTGTGCGGCTACCGCTGCCGAAGATTTTACCCCCTTCTTTTCGGGAGAGTTCGCCGCTTGTGCGCTGGTTTCCTCGTAGGTTGAACACATATATCTTGCTGAATTCTTTTTCTAAGCATTTGCGGAATCCGTCAAGACCATTGCTATCAAGCCAGCTACCATTGGTAATAAAACCTATAACGCCACCATTCTTAGGATCAAGTCGATCTGACGCCCAACGGAAAGCCTTGATATAGCTATCGTATGCAGCCTTATTCAAATTCGCTTCACTTGTCGCGACATATAAGTCTTCAATGCGTTTATCCAAATCAGGATATTTCTGATTCTGCGCGTTATCGTTTGCGGACTTCTGCCCCACAGAATATGGCGGGTTCCCAATCACTACTTGAATGGGCACACGCTTCTGTGCACGAGCACGCGGACCGTTCACCGGGAAAATATCTTCGCCACAGTCTTCCTGATCAATCTTTTCTCCAAGCTGGAAACTATCGGTAAGGCAAATTCCTTCAAACGGAGTGTATTCTTCGGAACCCATAACATCGTGGTAGGCGTTTTCGATATTCACGCTCGCGATATAGTATGCCAACAAAACAATTTCATTCGCCTTGAGTTCCTTCTTGAACTTACGTTCCAAATCCTTTTTACTGATAAGCCCACTTTGGATAAGTCGCGTTATGAACGTGCCTGTTCCCGTAAAAGGATCGATAATGTTCACGTTTTCGTCGCTAAGCTTGCGGCCAAATTCTTGACGCAAAACGTCGTTCACGCTATGGATGATAAAATCGACACACTCCACAGGCGTATAAACAATTCCCAGTTTTTCAACGGTCTTGGGAAGCGCACTCTTGAAGAATTTATCGTAAAGTTCAATAATGATTTTCTGCTTGCCTTCAGCGCTTTCGACACCTTCGGCACGGAGTTTCACACTCTTGTAGAAGTTTTCAAGGCTCCGCTTATCGACATCTTCGGTGGTACTCTCGACCGCATCAATCACGCGCTGCAACGCCCGCGAAACAGGGTTGTTCTTTGCAAAGTCGTAATCTTCGAACAACGCCTCGAATACGGGCTTGGTTATCAAATGCTGCGAGAGCATCTCGATTGCTTGCTCTGCATCTACACCCGGATTCAAGTTTTTCTTGAGCGCCGTAAGGAATTTATCGAACTGCTTTTTCGGCTTGCCATCGACGGCGATGAGTTTACGGATGCGGTCTTCGTGACGCTTGGCGATGTCGGCCACATCCTTTGCCCAATCTTCCCAATAGCGACGGCTACCGACCTTTTCGACCATCTTGGCATAAATTGCACCCTGCAATTCTTGGAATTTCAGCTCCAACTGGTCTTGAATTTCCTTTTGTTTTACACGCTTTGCCGGGTCAAGGTTTTCGGAGTCAGTTTGTCCGTGATTTATGCCGTCTGAAATTCCGACACGTCCACCTGTAAGGCTCTTGCCGCGTTCGCGTGTATTGAACTGAATCTTGTTCACCATTGCATTAAAGCGGTCGTCGTGTGCGCGGAGGGCGTTCAGAATTTTCCACACCACCTTGAAACGCTCGTTGTTGTTCAAGGCGTCTTCGGCCTTTTCGCTTGCCGGGACAATCACGGGGATGATGATGTAGCCGTACTTTTTGCCGGGAGCGGTACGCATTACACGACCGACACTTTGCACCACATCCACTTCGGAATCACGAGCGCTCAGGAACAGCACCGCATCAAGGCTCGGAACATCAACACCTTCGCTCAAACAACGTACATTGTTCAAAATGCGGCAGTCGCCATCGTCAATATCGGCCTTGAGCCACGCCAACAATTCGTCACGGCTAGATGCTCCCATACCGCCATCGATATGCTTTGCTTCGACACGAACCGTTTGTTTTCGAGCCTCAGGCTTGAGAGCTTCATAATAGGATTCTTTTAATTTGTTGATGATATCTACAATTTCTTTAGATATCTTGATGTTCTGCGAAAACGCGACAGCTCGCTTCATCGGCTGCGGGTCGGTTTCCTTTAGCTGATGGTCATCGACAAGCGTAATCTTGGAAAGAGCGTTGAAGCAACCGATCAGTTTTGCTTCGTCATCAGAAAGCATTTCGCCTGAATCGGTCGCCAACGACAACTGCAAACTTTCGGTCATTGCCATGGGATCAATCGTCAGCACCAACACCTTGTAATCGGAAAGCAACTGTTTTTCGACAGCTTCGCCAAAACCAATGCGATACATTTCTTCGCCGTAAAGTTTCGGGTCGTCCATGGAGCAAATTTCAACAGAACCTTCTTCTGCCTTTTTCTTGCTAGATTCGCTGAAAAGACGCGGCGTCGCCGTCATGTACATTCGCTTTTTCGCTTGCAAGAAATTGTTGTCATGAACTTTAACAAAGTTCGATTCTTCGGTCCCTGCAAATGTCGCTCCAGTCGTGCGGTGGGCTTCGTCGCAAATAATCATGTCAAAGACGAAAGGTCCTTCGCCTTTAGATCCTTCGCTTCGCTCAGGATGACAAGAATTAATCTTCTTTTGGGCTTTCGAAATCACTTCGATGGACTGGTAAGTGCTAAACACAACAGTCATGCCGCCTTTCTTGTACTTGGCGAGTTCCAGTTGTTTTATGATTGTCGGAACATTTGTTGATGCCGGTAGCGCAAGGTCGGTAACACTGTAGCCGTCACCTTCGTTGTCGTTCTTGCGGGACATCTTAGAAACGCCAGAATCGCTACAGATGCAAATTGGCTTGATGGGTTCTTTTGCATCGGCAGTCCATTCGCGAAGAGTTTGTCCTAAAAGTGCGATGGACGGAACCAAGAACAAAATAGTTCCCTTGCTGTCGGTCTCTTTTTCGGCAATGCAAAGCGAGGTGTATGTCTTGCCTGTTCCGCATGCCATGATGAGCTTACCGCGGTCGTGCGAATCATCCTTGAAATATTCGTGAACCTTTGCAATAGCTTCTTTCTGATGGTCTCGCGGAGATTTCTTTTTGACCTGAGCGTTTTCGCCATAGGAACCTTTGTCGAGTCGATCCCAATCGACCATGGCGTTTTCGAGTTCCAAAAGCCCCACGCGATGGAATTCTGGATCTTGGTTTTCTAGCGAATTGAGCGCTTCGCGATTGAATCCATGCTCGGTGGTGTCGAGCCAAAGGCGGAATGCAAAGTGAACTTTGTTCCCATCCTTGTCTTTAAATGTTTTGCCGGATGTGGCCAGGAATGTATCTACCGCAGGCTTGTCAATTTTCGCGTCGGCCTTGTAACACTTGCACTGGATAGCCCAAAAACTTCCGCCCGTCGTTTCTGCAACGAGGTCGATGCCCACATCTTTGCCGCCAAACTGGTCCTTGGCAAAGAAGTCATCCCACAGCCAGACTTCCGAAAGCGTGCTCGCATAAATCGGGTCGGTTTTCAGGTAACGCAGCATCAGCAACTCGAACTTGTTGCCTTTATCTCGCTGAGAAATACTTTCGTCACGATACTTGTCGAGAATACGAGTGAACGACGACTTGTTCTGAAGCGGCTTGTCCTGTGGCATCTAAAAATCCTCTTTGAAAGGATTCTTCTCTTGTGCACTTAAGCTGCCACAGATTTTAATGCGGAGAAAACTGCAAACAAAAAAGGCGTGGTGCCGAAGTGCTTATGCATTGGATGGGTCACCACAACCCTGCTACACAATAAGCACAAACGGCCCACGCCCAATAGGGCGTGAGCGTTCGTCTTACTCCTGCGTAGCTTAAGAAAGTGGTGAGTTTTCCAATGCAGAATAAGAGACGAATCTCAAAAATTTTCTGGTCGCCCAATGTTGTGAAGCAAAGGGCTATGTCATGGGGAAATGTAGTAAAAGGCGACCCCGGAACAGAGTCCGGGGTGACAAAATGGGTAAATGGCGTTAGATTTTTCGATTACGCCTTGCGGCTTCGTTCAGAATGACACTGAAAAAGAGGAGATTCCCGCCTTCGCGGGAATGACAAGTGTGGGAGCGGGGGGGGGACAAATGTATTCGTGAGGCTGATGAATTTGTGTATGCTGATTATCAAAAGTTTGTGATCAATTTGAAATTAATTATATTAAGTTCAGATAGACTGCAAACCGCCATGGGAGCCTTATGTTACGAATAAAAAAGAATTGTTCGATTCTTGCGGCATTGTTCTTTTGTGCACAGGCTTTTCTTGCCTGTACGGATTCAAGTCCGGCTTTTTCGATAGAAGAAATTGCAAAACCTCAAACTGTTCTGGAAGATTCTACAGCATCTGGTACCGTTGTCTCAAAACCTGATACAACAGCAAAGGACTCTACAGAATCTGATACCACCAAAAAAGACACTACAGAACTACATACAAATTCTGAAGACGGTGATGTCATACGCACCTGCATTTTGGGGGATAGTACGGGGGAACTCTACTCTGGCAAATTGTATCTCGATTATCCGGCGGATTCCTTCTTGACTAAGTTCGAACTTGGTGATATTGTGACTGTGGCGATAGACGGCTACGATACCCTTGAAATGCCGGTAGCGGAGTCTTCTGGGGACGTGCCTATTGCATGGTTCATGGTTTCGGCAATAAGTGGTTCGGAAAATGTACTTTTGACAATCCATAATGGGCTGTTATCTGATGCTCTTAGAATAAAGGATTTAACGAAACCCATAAAAGTCACTATTTCCATGAAGGAAAAGGGCGGCTTTCTGTTTGGCCTCGAAATGCGTTATGCCCAGTACATGGATTATTACATAGAAAATTATCCAGAACTTTCCGTTGAAGAATTTGCAAACTTTAGGGAAGTTCGCACCATGGGCATGGGTAAGAACAAACTCTATCGTTCTTCTAGTCCCATTGACAATTGTCTCGGACGCAATCTCAAGGCGGATTCTCTCGCGAAAGAAGCGGGGGTTGCCACGTTTATAAATCTAGCGGATTCTGAGGAGAGTGCCAAGTCATTTAAGGGTTTTGACTCATCTTATTATTCGTCGCAAAACGCAATCTTTTTAGCAATGCCCGTAGAATTCTTTACCAGGTCGTTCCAAAAGAGACTTGTAAAAGGGTTCCGCTTTATGATTGAGCATGATGGGCCGTATTTAGTGCATTGTACTTATGGCATGGACCGCACCGGTTTTACGATTTCCGTTCTGGAAGCGCTGATGGGGGCAACTTCCGAAGATATTCAGGCTGATTACGCGAAGACGTTTAGCAACTACTATAATGTTGTCGAAGGCAGGCAAGTTCCTTTGAATGAACAGCAAGTGGATTTTTTCAAGAATGTCGTTACAAGGAATTTGCAAGCAGTCTATCACGCTGAGCGGATTGAAGTTCCTGATATTGACAATGCCGATTGGGCGACCGCAACGGAGAAATATTTGAGAGTACTCGGAATGACTCCGGAGGAAGTCGCTGCTTTAAAAAGCAAGTTGAAGTAATAGATTCTTAATACCAAATTTTCTCGTCACCGATGGTGGTCATTGGACCGTGACCGGGGAATACGATGGTTTCGTTAGGGAGCGTGAGCAGTTTGCTTTTGATGCCGCTTACTAGGGTGAATTCATCACCGCCAAAGAGGTCGCTGCGTCCGCGGCTGCCTGCGAATAAAATATCGCCAGGGAAAAGTAGCGGTGGCACGTTGTCTTGTCCATTCACTTTGCCGGGATTTTCGCAGTAGAACGCGAGACCGCCGGGGGAATGGCCTGCGACGTGAATCACCTGCAATTTGATTTCTGGAATCTCGACGGTGTCGCCTTCGTCAAGGTTGTTGCCGAGTGCGGGGGCGATGTCGTTGCAGGGGAGACCGAACATTTGTGCCTGTTCTTGCTGCAAACCTAACAGAAATTCATCATCTTTGTGCGCTTCGGCTTTGATGCCGTAAGTGCGTTCTACGAATGCGTTTCCGAGCACGTGATCGAGGTGCAAATGCGTGTTCAGAACGCGGCGAACTTGGAGATGCTCGCTCTTGATGTAATCGGCTAGTGCCGCCTGTTCGCGGGCGTTGCTTACGCTGGGGTCTATCAAGATGGCGTCGCCGGCATTATTGCTTAAAATGTAGGCGTTTACACCGAACGGATTGAATGAAAAAGACTTGATTTGCATGATGGGAATATAAAATATTTCTAAAATAAAACCATAAATTTTTTTCTTACACAAGCTTTATAGGTTCCATAAATGCAGGGGTTCTTTTTCATTGTTTTCTTTACAATGATGTTGGGCGTTTGCTCGCCCGTGTTTGCTGTAATGGAATCGGTGAACCGCTTTTTTGACTGGCTTGATAAACGGGAATTGGCTCATTGGGATTCCTCTTACGTGACACCGTACAAAACTCATTGGGTTGTGGCTACAGAGCCAATTGCTTTCCGCAATATTTCCATAGATGGGGGAACATCCGAGAAAGATGTTGTAGATGGTGTATTAAAGTCTGATTTGGCTTTAAAACTAGCTTTGCATGTGGGGTATCGAGCATTGGGCCTTTCTTATTCGTTTGACTTTGTTGACCATGACCGCAATATTATGCTGACTTATTATGACAATGTATTTGGGGCTGAATTGTTCTACAACCACTCGTCAAATGTATATGGAGCGATGTCAGGAGATGTTTATGTTGAAAAAAATAAACTTCGTCGGTATAATTTATTGATAGATGCGTATTATGTTATTAACAACAAAAAGTTTTCTTATCCGGCGGGTTTGTCTCAGGCTAATTTGCAAAAGAAAAGTGCAGGAAGCCTTCTTTTGGGGATTGCCTATGCTCGAACAGAGATAAATGTTTTGGATATCGATTTGTCGAAAGATTTGTTGGGCTTGGAATGGATGGAAATCAGTGAGGTGGCAATTGGTTTTGGATATGCACACAATTTTGCATACAACATAGGGGAAAACCATCATTTTTTATTTATGTTTTCGTTCTTGCCGCATTTGACGCTTGTTAACGATTATAGATCTAAAGGGGATGACGGCGAACCGTATGGCGGTGTATGGCGTTCTTGGGTGTGGAATACGAAATCTTTTAAAGAATTACAGATTATTTGGATGTTCAGAAATAGCTTTAGTTATAGTTTCCGAAACATGTTCCTTGGAATGAACTTTACGGCTTTTTTTCAAGAAATGACTAATGACGATGTGCGTGTCGAAAATAGGGTTCTGATTCTCAGAGGGTTTGCCGGGGTGCGTTTTTAACGTTTCTTTTTGCGCTTGCGTTTTAAACGTTCCCGCTTGACGCTCTCCATGGAAACCTCGTGAAGAATGTCTAGAACGCGTTCGCGGGCGTAAGATTTGTTGAGCTTCTTGTGCGTGACGAAGTCCAACAACAGTACGCATAAAAGTAATAAACCGACGAAAATCGAAAGTGAAATTGGCCAAAGGTGGACGGAAAATTTAGTGGCGACGAGGCCGAATGCAGGGGGCATCAGGATGGAGCCGATGTAAGAGCCTGCAAGTTGGATGCTGATGGCGCGGCTTGAAAGTGCTTCGCCAAAACGTGCTGGGGTCGCATGGATGAGGGAGGGATAGACGGGAGCGCAGCCTAGTCCGAGCAAGCAAATGCAAACAGGCAACATCCACAGCGGAAGCGGGAGCGAGAGCACAAGGCAGCCTGCGGCGACGATGAAAATTCCAGCGTAAATTAGGCGGTGATCGGTAAACTTGATGGCGAAAAATCCGCTGATGATTCGCCCGACCATCACGGATGCAAACATGAGCGATACGCAGAGGGCGCCTGTTTCGGGTTTGAATCCGCAGGCGGTCAAGTAGGTGCCGCACCAAAGCCCGGTCGAAATTTCAAGTGCCGAATAAAAGAAGAATGTCAAGAATGAAAGTTTCATTCCGGGAACGCGGAGGGCTTCGCGGAAGCTGAGCGAGTGCTTGGTAGGGCCGCTGGCTGTTTGTGTAGGGCCGTTTGCTTCTAGTTTTTTCCACAGCGGGAGCGAAACGAGAATGAGTGCGAATATGACGGCTAAAAGAATGGCGACGATTTCGTACGCTCCACGCCAACCTTTGCCTGCCATAATCGAGAACGAAAGGAGTGACGGGCCGAGCGTTGCTCCGATTCCCCAACTGGCGTGCAGCCAGTTCGTGTGCTTCGATTCCAGATAAACGGCGGCGAAGTTGTTCATCGCCACATCAACTGCTCCGGCTCCGATGCCCATCGGGATAGCCCACAGGCAGAGGATGTTGAACGATTCTGCAAATCCATAGCCGATGGAGGCGATTGCGGTAAGCGCAATGCTGTAAGCGACGAGCTTGCCTGTGCCTAGAATGCGGAGGAACTTTGGCGTGAGCAAGCTGGAGATGATTGTGCCGATCGAGACGATAATAGAGAGGATGCCAGCTGCCGAAATAGGCGTATTGAGGTCTTGCCGCATGAGCGGCCAAGCGGCCCCGAGAATCGTGTCGGGGAGGCCGAGTCCAATGAATGCAACGTATATGACGACAAGCAAAAAAAACATCGAAGGTAATTTATAAAAAAAGAAAGCTTAATGGATCCTTCGACTCCGCTCAGGATGACAAAAACAAAAGATGCCGGAACGGAGTCCGGCATGATATAGTAAAAAGTTTGCTAGGGCAGTGTTCATGGCACTTCGACGGGCTCAGTGACCTGATTATCAACCTCAAGCCTCATACCTCAAAGGGTCGCAGACCCGAGCTCAGAACTCTTATTCCTTCACGCTCCAGGTCGTGCCTTCCTTGCTGTCCTTGATCACGATGTTCATGGCGGCAAGTTCGTCGCGGATGCGGTCGCTTTCGGCCCAGTTCTTGTTGGCACGGGCTTCCTTGCGGGCGGCAATCAATGCTTCGATCTTGGCGGTGTCGATTTCGTCGTTTGCACCCTTCTTGGCATATTCTTCGCGCGGCTGGTCGAGCTTGAGACCAAAGATCTTGTCGAAGTCCATCACGAGTGCGGCCTTTTCGCCGTCGTCGATATCGCTCTTGAGCATCGTGTTCATGATGCCCAGCGCGCGAGGCATGTTGAGGTCGTCACCGATAGCATCCTTGAATTCGTTCTGGAATGCCTTGGCAGCTTCGCTAGTAATAGCGGTTGCCTTGCCGATCAGCGGGTCCGTCTTCTTGTGCAAGCTCTTGAATGCTTCCTTGGCGCCGGTGAGGGCATCCCAAGTGAAGTTCAGGTAGTTGCGGTAGTGGCTGCCGATGGCGAAGAAGCGGTAGTCGAGCGGGTTGAAACCGCGGTCCATCAGAAGCGTGACCGTCAAGAATTCGCCGCTGGACTTACTCATCTTGCCGAACTTAGTCTCGGTGGTGCCGTCTTCCAGTTTTTCTTCGCTTGCGGTGCGGAGAAATTCGCCGTGCATCCAGAAGCGAGCGAACTGTACGCCGTTGGCGCATTCGCTTTGGGCAATTTCGTTTGTATGGTGCACGCGGATGTGGTCCGTGCCGCCGCAGTGGATGTCGAGCGTCGGGCCGTTGTACTTCATGGCCATCGCGGAGCATTCAATGTGCCAGCCGGGGAATCCGACACCCCACGGGCTGTCCCACTCCATGGCGCGCTTTTTGTCCTTCGGGCTGAACTTCCACAATGCGAAGTCGGTGGCGTTCTTCTTTTCGCCCATGTCGATGCGGCTGCCCTTGCGGAGATTTTCCACGTCGAGGCGAGCAAAGTCGGCGTAGCGCGGGAACTTGAGGCTGTCGAAGTAGATGCCATCGCTGGTGCGGTAGGTATAGCCCTTTTCTTCGAGCGTCTTCACCAAGTCAATCTGTTCCTGGATGTGCTGCGTGGCAGGCGTCCAGCGGGTCGGTTCCTGGATGTTGAGGCGGTGCCAGTCGGCCATGAAAGCGTCGGTGTAGAACTTTGCGATGTCCCAAACGGATTTGCCTTCGCGGGCGGCGCCCTTTTCCATCTTGTCGTCGCCAGAGTCAGCGTCGCTGGTCAAGTGGCCCACGTCGGTGATGTTCACGATGTGGTTCACCTTGTAGCCATAGTAGTTGAGCGTACGGACCAAGAAGTCTTCGAAAATGTAGGTGCGGAGGTTGCCGATATGAGCGAAATGGTACACCGTCGGGCCACAACAGTACATGCGCACGGCGGGAACGCCTTCAGGAAGTGTGAAAATTTCTTTCTTACGCGATGCAGTGTTATAGAATTGAAGTGCCATTTTAAGCCTCCGGTTAGTTGACATGGCGCGGAATGCGCCGGACGAGCGGCAATTTAGAATTTTTTGGAGTGGGCGGCAAAATAAATATTGGTTTTTACAGTAGCTTTTTCAACCCTTCGGCGTTCTTGAGTACGATTTTCCCGCGTTTGATTTCGACGAGGCCTTTTGCCGCAAAATCCTTGAGCATGCGGGCGACGACTTCGCGGGCGGAATTCACGTCGCGGGCGATTTCTTCTTGCGTTTTGGGAACTTCGTCGCTGCCGCTTTGTTCGTATGCAGAAATCAAATAAGAGGCGAGGCGTTGGTCGAATCGCTTGAAAAGCATTTGCTGGATTGCCCAAATCGTTTGCGAATAACGTTTGGTAGAATTTTCAAAGATGAACGCACGGACGTGAATGTTCGAATCCATGAGGCGAGCGCAAACGGAAGAGGGGATGACGAGTACGGTCGTGTCTTCTTCGGCGGTGACGATGGCTTCGAATGTAAGTTGCTGGATGACGCAAAAGGCGGTCGAAACGCAGAATTCGTTGGCATGGGCGCGGTAGAGCGTGACTTCGCGACCTTCGTCCGAGATGAGGCTCACGCGGATGCCTCCGCTCAAAATGAGGATAACGCCGAGGCATGCGGAGCTGTTGCTGCTTATCAGTTGATTCTTGCTGAAGCGTTTTGTGATGGCGCGCTGAGAAACAATCGCTTTTTCTTCTGGCGAAAGATTTGCCCAAAATGGAATGTGGGGAAGAATTTGGCTGATGGAAGTTGCGATTGGTTTTGTGGTCATGGATGTATCCCTCTTTGGGGGAATATATAAAATCATTAGCACAGTCACACTGGACCCTATCGGGTGCGGAGCACCCTCCAGGGGGACAGGGGCATTACAGCATTCCGACGATTTGGTTTTTCGGGCGGACGCCGACGGTGGAGTTTACGACCTTGCCGTTTTTCATGACGACGAGCATCGGGATGCTTGACACGCGGAATATGGTGGCAAGTTCCCCTTCTTCATCGACGTTCACCTTGCCGACTTTTACTTTATCCTTGTATTCCTCCGCGATTTCGGAAATGGTGGGCGAAAGCATCCTGCAAGGGCCGCACCACGGAGCCCAAAAATCGATTAAGACGGGCTTGTCGGAGTTGAGGACTTCGCGTTCAAAGTTTTCACTTGTGATTTTTAATTCAGTCATTGTTTTACCTCTTTTTTTCTTGTTTACACCTATATTTTAGATTTTACGGTGCGGCAAAACTGTGACTAGGTCACATTAGTGAAAAAAATTTTTTGGCAGGAATTATACACCCCGCCGGTCCGGGTCCCAAATGACTTTGTGAAGTTGTACTTGGAAACGGGCGTTGTTTTGGAGCATTGTTTTATCCGAAAGCATCCATTCCACTATTTTTTCGTTTTCAAGTTTCCCGAAAATTGGCGAAATAAATATTTGCGGCATTTTTTGCGGCAACAATCGTGCGAGTTCAGCGACTATCGAAGACGTTTCCTGCAAATCTTCTACGGAACCTACGACGAATTTGAGCACGTCGTTTTTGCCAAGCGTTGCAAGATTTTCCATCTTCATTTGAGGAGTCATGCCGCTGCTTTTGCATTTCCAATCCATCGTATAAAAGACACCCGGCAGGTGATTTTTGCATGCGACTGTTCCGTTCGTCTCGATGTTCACTTGATAGTCGCGGTCGCTCAGGATTTGCAACAGTTCCCACGTACCGGGGTGAATCAATGGCTCGCCGCCGGTCAATGTCACATGACGAATCCCAGTTTTTTCGATGGCCGCCATGATCTCTTCGACGCTCATTTGCGTGTAATCGTTACCCTCTACGGCGTACATCGAATCGCAGTAGGAACAACGTAAATTACAACCGAACAAGCGTACGAAAACTGCGGCAAGCCCCGTGCGGATGCCTTCGCCTTCGATGCTCACGAAAATTTCGGAGACCTTCATTTTAGCCTCGATTTATTTTTCGTACTCGACGATGTTGCCTTCGCTTTCCTGTATTTGCACTTTGTAGCAATGCGGAACGCGGTCGCAAATCCAGCGTGCCATGTTTTCGGCAGTCGGATTCACGTCGATGACATCGTTCAAAAACTGGTGATCCAGCTTGCCGTGCACGAGTTCCTTGACCTTCGAAAAATCAACGACCATGCCGTTCTCGTCAAGCGTTTCGGATTCGCAAAAGACGGTGATAATCCAGTTATGGCCATGGAGTCCACGGCACTTGCTTTCGTAGGGGAGTGAAAGACGGTGTGCCCCCGAAATTTCCATCCGTTTGATGATGCGATATTTGCTCATGCCAGATACTCCGTGTTGTCGGTGATGCCTGCCGCAGCGAGAGCTTCTTTGCGTTCGATGCAAGTGCCGCATTTGCCGCAGTGTTTTTCGAGGCCCTTGTAGCAAGACCAAGTTTGTGCGTAATCAATGCCGAGTGCAGCTCCCTTGCGGGCGATATCTGCTTTCGAGATGGAAGTGTAGGGGGCATCGATGAATATATTCGCGTATGTTCCTGATGAAATTGCCGCCGACATGTTATCTACAAATTCTTTACGGCAATCGGGGTAAACTTCATGGTCGCCGAAGTGATTTGCTATCATGACTTTTTGGAGTCCTTTGCTTTCGGCAAGGCCCGCTGCAATAGACAACATAATTCCATTGCGGAACGGCACTACTGTCGATTTCATGTTCTCGTCGGCGTAATGACCTTCGGGAATTGCATCCGCTCCAGAGAGCAGCGACGATTCGAAATGTTCCGCCATAAACTTTAGCGGAATCACGACATGCGGAATGTCCAAGGCTTCGCAATGTTTTTTTGCGAAGGGAATTTCCTTGTGATTGTGGTTGCTGCCGTAATCAAACGAGACGGCGAGTGCGATTTCTTCGGCCCTGTCGTAAAGCAAAGTTACGCTGTCCATCCCTCCGGATAGGACTAATAACGCATTTTTTTTATTGCCATTCATTTTGGCTCCTAGTTTTGTTTATAGTCAGGATGGATTTCGAACTGACTATGGGTTAAGATAGCAATTTTTAGAGAGGGGCGATTTACTGTAGCATCTGATTGCATATATACAACCTTAATTGATCGATAGGAAATGGTCTTTTAGAAGAATATTCAAATATATGGGTAAAAATTTTTTTTATAAGACCCCTTGCCAAAGGAATTTTTGTTTGATATTTTTGTGATATGATGAATTTTGTGACAACAGCATGCTTCAACCGTCGTTGGTGGCGCGGACTCTAACATAGAGCCCGGTATTTGTTGCAAATCACCCAAGATTTTAAAGCAAAGGCTTCCGGACTCACGGAGGCCTTTCTTTTTTAACTCACGAAAATCCTCCGGGACAAAAAAGCCTTTGCAAAACCCAAAACGAAAAGGCAAAAGAGTTTTAAACTAGAGGATTAAAAATGAGCAACAAGATCAGACACATCACCGAAACCCAGAGCTACGAGCCGCGCACGGATAGCATCTACGTAGCGCTTCCGGGTGAACGTTACACCCCGTTTTCGCTTGGCAAAAAGCTCGGTGCGAAGGCCATCTTCGAATCGGCAAGCTTTGACCACGGTCGCAGCCGCTATTCGACCTTGATGGTCGATGAAGGATTCCGCCTGCGTCAAAACGAAAAGGACGTGAGCATCATCGTCGATGGCAAGGAAAGCGTCTTTTTGAAAGAAGGCGAAGGAGATATCTTGGATGCGCTTCTGTTGATTTCTGCCGAAAACACCGTGCCGCCTAACCAGATTCCGATTCCGTCTTCGGGCGTGGGCTATCTCGGCTACGAATTCTGCGCCCGTTGCGATACGATTCGCCTTGCACCGCAGGTCGATGAGCTCAACATTCCCGAAGCTGAATTTTTGATTGGCCACATCTACATTGTGTTCGACCACTTCACCGAAAAGCTTCACTTGTTCGCACTGAACTACGAAGAACATAAAATCGACTTGAAGGCAGCGATTGAAAAGGTTAAGGCTCGCCTCGCCGACCTCGATTTTAGCTATCTCGCCCCCGAAAAGCAGTACAGCAAGGGAATCACGATGACCGACCTCGAACAGTCCCGCAAGGAATACGTGGAAAAAGTCGCCGCCTTGCAGAAGCACATTGTGGCAGGCAATATCGTTCAGGCAGTCCCGTCTCGCCGTATCCAGTTCGCAAGCGATATCGAAGCACTCGACATTTACCGCCGTCTCCGCACGGTGAATCCGTCTCCGTACATGTTCTTCCTCGATTACGGTACGCACCAGTTTATCGGTGCATCGCCCGAAAGCTTGGTGCGCGTGCGTGACGGAATTGCCACCATCCACCCGATCGCGGGTACCCGCCGCCGCGGCAAGGATGACGCTGAAGACGAAGCATTGATGAAGAATCTGAAGGGCGACCCGAAGGAACGCGCCGAACATCTGATGCTCGTGGACCTGGCCCGTAACGACCTCGGCCGCGTTTGCGAAGCCGGCACGGTGGAAACCACCAAGTACATGGAATGCGAAAAGTTCAGCCACGTGATCCACCTGGTCTCTGACGTGCAGGGCCGTGTGGCAAAAAACAAGAAGGCTATCGAAGTGCTGCGTTCCAGCTTCCCGGCCGGTACGGTGAGCGGTGCGCCGAAGATTAGCGCTATCGAAATCCTCTCCGGTCTCGAAAAGGTCAAGCGCCGCTTCTATGCCGGTGCCGTGGGTTACATGGAATCCGATGGCGATCTCGACTTCTGTATCGCCATTCGTTGCTGCCTCAAGCAGGGCAAGACCATCAGCCTGCAAGCCGGTGGCGGCATTGTGGCAGCTTCTAACGCCGACCGCGAATTCGAAGAAACGAACGAAAAGCTGGGTGCAGTGAGAGCTGTACTGGAGGGCGAACATTAGACGAAAGAACGCCCGCCAGGTTGCTGAGCACACCGAAGCATGGCGGACTACAAACGAAAAATGAGAGAAGATTCCCGCCTCCGCGGGAATGACGAATAAAAGCCTCATAGCTCAAAGCGAGCTTGCGAGCGACCTCATTCCTCATAACCCATTTACCAACTACTGAGTTTAATTATGATCGTCATTATCGACAACTACGATTCCTTTACTTACAATGTCTATCAGGCCATTGCAAAAATCACCACTGAAGAAATCCGCGTGCTCCGTAGCCGCGAATGCACCATCGCCGACATCGAAAAGCTCAACCCGAGCCGCCTCATTGTGAGCCCGGGCCCGGGCCGTCCTGAAGACGCCGGCATCTCCGTGGAAGCCATCAAGCACTTCGCCGGCAAGCTCCCGATTCTGGGCGTTTGCCTCGGTCACCAGGCTATCGGTTATGCCTTCGGTGCAAAGATCGTGGGCGCCAAGTTCATCAAGCACGGCATCGCTGAAGAAATCGACCTGGACGGCAAGGGACTTTTCCGCACCATCGGCAAGAAGAACATCTTCACGCGTTACCATAGCTTGGTCATCGATGAATCCACGCTCCCGGCTGACTTCGAAGTGACCGCCCGCGCCACCGACGGCGACATCATGGGCATCCGTCACAAGACTTTGCCGATTGAAGGCGTGCAGTTCCACCCGGAATCTATCGCGAGCGGTCGTGCCGACGAATTCTTCAAGGCGTTCCTCAACTACCGTCGCGAACCGCTCGACGTGCGTGGCATTTTGAACACGCTTACCGCAGGCAAAGACTTGAGCCGCGAAACCGCCGAAATGTTCATGGAAGACTTGACCGACGGTATCATGGATGAACGCCAGATGGCCGCCATCCTGACGGCACTTTCCAGCAAGGGCCCCGTGACCGAAGAAATCGCAGGCTGCGCCAAGGTGCTTAGCAGCAAGAAGCGCAAGTTCCCCTACAGCGGCGACGAACTCACAGACATCGTGGGTACCGGTGGCGACGGCAAGGGCAGCTTCAACGTGAGCTCCCTCTCCGGCCTTATCGCAGCAAGCTGTGGCGCCAAGATTGCCAAGCACGGCAACCGCGCGGTTTCGAGCAAGTCCGGTGCCGCTGACTTCTATACCGCAGCCGGCTTCAAGCTGGACATGACTCCGGACAAGGCCGCGAGCGTCATCAACAAGACGAACTTCGTGTTCCTCATGGCCCCGGTCTACCACAGCGCTATGCGTTTTGCAGGCCCGGTCCGCGGTGCCCTCGGCGTCAAGACCATCATGAACCTGCTCGGCCCTCTCACGAACCCGGCCGAAGCCAAGTACCTCATGCTCGGCGTTTACAGCAAGTCGATTCTGGAACCGTTCACCAAGGCTGCAAAGTCCCTCGGTGCCAAGCGCGTGATGGTCGCCATCTCTGATGACGGCTACGATGAAATTTCTCCGTGCGTCCCGACGACCATTGCCGAAATCTTGGAAGACGGCGAGTATCGCGAATACCGCATTGACCCGAAGGAATTCGGCGTCCCGGCTGTGGATCCGGAAGACCTCGCTGGCGGTACGGGCGTGGACAACTTCAACCTCGCTCTCGACGTGCTGAACGGCAAGGGCCGCCCGGGCATCAAGTATGCCTGCGCTTTGAATGCAGGTGCTGCACTTTACATCAGCAACAAGGCCGCCAGCATCAAGGAAGGTTTTGATAAAGCAATCAAGGCGATGGAAGACGGCTCTGTGCTGAAGAAGATTGAAGAAGTCAAGGTCGCAACCAACGCATAAAGGAGATGCCCGGCTAAGCCGGGCATGACAATCTACATGTCTGATATACTGCAAACAATCGTGGCGAAACGTCGCGCGGATATCGAGCGACTGGGTTTGAACTTTGGCATCGACATTCCGGAAAAGCGTCGTGTTGGCCATACGGAATTCCTCGGCAACGCGGGCGCAATTCTCGAAGTCAAGCGAGCATCGCCTTCGAAGGGCGACATTGCGCCGGATTTGGACCCGGTGAATTTAGCGAACACGTATGCCGAAGCTCATGCGCAAGCCGTTTCTGTGCTGACCGAGATGAACTACTTCAAGGGTTCGCTCCGCGATCTGATTGCAGTTGCAGACTTGATGGAAAAACGCCGTCAGCAGGGGCTGCACGCTTGCGCTGTGCTCCGCAAGGATTTTTTGCTATTTGAGGACGAGATTGACATCGCTTACCGTTGCGGAGCCGATGCGGTCCTCTTGATTGCGCGCATCCTCGATGACGAACAGCTCGTGAAAATGGCCAAGCGCGCCCAAAGTTTCGACATGCAGGCATTTGTAGAAGTCCGCGAAACGGATGACTTCCGCAAGTTGCACCTCGTGACAGAGGCTCTCGGTGGCCGCGCCGC
>Ga0129307_1001086_pt1 | contig 32966 bp, 6 predicted proteins | sample P1105metagenome_FD_94437 | JGI IMG/M metagenome (GOLD analysis project Ga0129307, IMG submission 94437) | Capybara group fecal microbial communities from Wisconsin, USA - P1105 metagenome | ecosystem: Host-associated > Mammals > Digestive system > Large intestine > Fecal | place: USA: Wisconsin...
ATTCATGCCGGTGGTCAGCCCCGTCTCATAGACGGACAGGGGCAGGCTTGCCTTGACGCCGGAAATGGTCTCGCCGGACTCCTTGTCCGTGACGCTAAACGAACCGGCAACCGCCTTGACATACGGCATATCCAGTCCCAGCATCGCGCCGAGGTCGGGCGAAACGACCGCGGACAGGTCGAAGGTCAGCTCCGTTTCGCCGGAATTCGTGACGGTGATCGTATAGTCGCCGGATGCGTTGGGGATGAGCACAAAGTCGTTCTCGTTGATGAGGGACTTGGCCTCCTGCTCTCCCGCGCCCTCGACCGTGAGGGTCAGCTTCTCATCGCCGAGCGCGGCGGCAAAGACGTAGAGCAGCTTGTCGCCGTCTCCGGCGCTGATCGTGACGGACTTGCTCTCGCCCGCCGCCAGCGTGCCGCCGAGCGGCTGGGTCGCCTCCGCGTAGCTGCGGAGATAGTCCATCGCATCCGCCGTGCCGACGTTGAAGTGCGTGACGTAGGGGCCGAAGGTCGGCGCGATGGTCATGGTCTCCGCCTCGGAAGCGGCGAAGGTGAACACCGCCGTGTAGCCGCCCATATCGCGCAGCTGGTTGACCGGCACCTGGACCGCCGCGACAAACTCTCCGAGTTCGCCGGGCTCGATGGTCTGCGTACCCATGCTCACCGCGTTCACCATGCCGAAGCTGTCATAGATCACGACCGTCGGGGCGACGGTCACGCTGCCCGTATGGTCGTTGCGCACCGTCAGCGCCGCCGTCGTCGCGTCGTAGACCACGTTGTCCGTGACCGTGAGGTCGGCGACGTCCGCCGTGACGATCTCGATGGGCAGGTCGGGGTCGACCTTGCGCCAGCTCTCCATCGTCTCGAAGACGCTGTAGAGGTCGTAGGCGATGTTCGCTTCCTTGCTGAGCATGAGGTTCGTCGTGATCGCCAGATCCGAAGTTGCCATGGACAGGTTGTAGAGGTTGGCGTTGTCCAGCGTGTTCATGGCGGTGGAATAGGTCGAGGTATCGTACATGACGCCCATCATATTCATCGCCGCGCCGAGCACCGAGCCGGCCGCGCCCGGGATGAAGCCCACCAGATTGCCGATCAGGGAGATATTGCTCTCCGCATACTTCATATCGTTGAGCGTGTACCGCTCCGCGACATTGACATAGCCCTCCGCGAGGAGCTGGTCGACCTGCTGCTGCGCCTTGTAGATCTCGCCGAGGGTGACCTCGTTCACGTTGAGGTCGTAGCCGTCGCCCGCGTAAGTCCACAGACTGCGGTAGCGTCCGACACGGCCTTTGGGAATGGGAACGAGCTCGGAGAGATGGGTCATCGAATGGATCGCGGTGTTCAGGCCGCGGACATACTCCAAAAGCTGCTTCGAGGGATAGTAGCCGGTCAGCAGCGTCGGATCTTTCCCGTAGCGCTCCAGCAGCTGGATCGTCTCGTAGATCTTGTCCCACGTATCGTCCTGCATATAGTAGACGTTGGTCTTCTTGCCGCCGGTGGAGGCGTACGCCGTCTCGATCATCGCGCGGTAATCCGACATGCCCGCCGTCATCTGCGTTTGCAGGCTCTTCTCCATCAGCTCGACGTTGGTGAGCTGACGCGAAGCGATCTTGACCATGGCGGTGGCGACATAACGCCGGATCTCATTCTTGTCGTTCCCACTCGGGAAGTTCTGATAGAACTCCGCATGGAACCATTCGTACGCGTCGGGGTCGCTGTTGTAGAGCGCGTACATGATCTCCGTGGCAAGCTCGCTCTTGGTGATCTTGTTCGTCTCGTAATCGGAGAGCACCGCGCCGACGGCTCTGACCATGTCGGGAAGGTCTTCCTTCATCTTGTCAAGCTGAGCACTGTCGGCAAGATTCCACATGTCTGTCAGCCAGACGACGGGGCGCTTTGCCATATCCAGCATGCTATTCGCCAGCTCCACGCGGCCCGCCTGCAGGGCGTTGAGGCGATCCTTCGCAGAGGCGTTGGGATCGTAGCCGATGGTCGTAAAGATGTCCGCCGCTGCGTTTTTGATTGCCGCCGCATCGCCGGCGACCAGCTCGTCGGAGCCAAGCTCCGTCTGAATGCGCCTGGAGGTCTCCTGCAGTTCGGAGACATTTTTCTCCAGGTCATCCAGAGCCGTGAGCTGGGCGAGGCAGGTGGCGATATTGGTGATCTGCGGCGCGAGGATGCCCTCCGCCTGCGCGACGTAGCGCCGCGCCTGGACGCGGAGCTGATCCGCCGTGACGTCGAGGAGCTTGTTCTCGGTGCCCTTGATGCCCTCGACCGCCGAGTCGTAAAGCGATTCTCCCTCGCCCTTGAGCGCGTACGCCTGCTTGACCAGGCTTGCCGCGTGCTCCATCTTCACGCGCGCGATCTTTCTCTGCTCGGCGCGCACGGCGGGGTCGGTGGTGTACATCGCCTTGTTGATGGCTTCGCCCGCCTCCGAAAGCACCTTTGCCGCTTCCTTGGTAACGGCGACATAGTTCTGGAACATCTGTCCCATGGTGCCGCGAAGCTCGCTTGCCTGCAGGGAGCCGATCAGCTCGTCGTAGCTCGCCTCCCAGTACTTCATGTCCTTGGGCATATTCTCAATGACCCACTTCGGATTATTGAGATTTTTCTGCAGGCCCTTCAGAGCCAGATCGTACCATCTCTGCAGATAGCTGAGCCCCTTGCCCTTGGCGGCGTTGTCCGTGAACTGCTTGAGTCTCTTCTGGATGGTCTTTGCCGTGCCCTTGAGCTCGCTCGGCATCTTGGCAAGATCCTTCAGGCCCACCATCAGGTTCACGATCTTGGACATCGCGGTGTACATTTCACCGATGCTGACCGCGCGGCTGAGCGACACGTTGTAGTCGTAGTAGTCCGCCAGCGAACGGCCGAGCTCGGACGCGGTCTTGTCCATGAGGATTTGCAGGTTGTCGTTGAGCAGGCCCAGCTCCTCGATGATCTCGTCGATGTCGTCCAGCGTGCTCTGGCTGCGCATCGCCTCCATCTTCATCGGCGCGTTGACGATGCCGTTGCCGAGCTCGGTCTTGACGGGGATGGACGGCATCGCCGCCAGCTTGCCCAGAGAGACCTCCTGCGCGCTGGTCAGCTGACCAACGACGGCAAGCTGGTAGGAGATGACCGCGGTGTCCCCGGCGCGCAGGACGGGGATCTGCACGCTGTCGAACTCGACGGACTTGCCGCGCTCGACAAAGCCGCGCGTGCTCGTCACGTTGACGATCTTCATGTCGAAGCCGGTGTTCGGCAGCGACGGGACGCCGAAGCTGACGTTGTTCGCGTCGCCCTTGCCGAGGTTGGTGACGGTGGCTGTGAGAACGTAGTTGTGCGCGCCGTTGTCCTGGAGGTCGTAGCTGATGTAGAGCTTGGGCTTCTCCTTGACCTCGTACTCGCGCACGGCAGTGGTGTAGCTGTGCTCCTCGCCGTTGATCGTGAAGGAGACTTCGATCCGCGCGTAGACCCTGTTGAGCCGTTCGGTGCTGATGAAGTACTCCCGGAGCGTTTCGTCGAAGCGGATGTACTCCTCGAAGTCGCTGATGAACTCGTCGAGACGGAAGCCGAACTCAACGGTCTCCTCCTCGCCCGGTTCGATCTCGCCGCGGGCGGTATCGCCTTCGCCGGTAAGCCCGCTCCTGCCGTCCTTGTGCTTCTTGATGTACTGGTCGATGCAGGGGTTGAGCACCGTTCCGCCGGGCTGGAGCGTGCCGTCGTCCTCGTAGGGCGCGTCGGTCAGCACGAGGCGGATCTCCACGTTCTCCATCTTGCTCATCTTCGAGGGGTTCTTGAGCGTCATGTGGAGCGTCGTGACCTGCCCCTCGTAGCCCACGTCGCCGGAGAAGCCGAAGTCGACGGAAACGTCGTCATCGCCCTCGGAGCTGTCAGGCTGGCCCGCCTGGATGTCGCTGAGGAAGCCCGTGCTGTAGCTCATCTTGCTCGCGCGGCCGCTGGCGGGAGCGAACGCGGGCTCGACCTCGACCTTCTGCTCGATGTCGGGATGGACGTCGTAGACGTCCACATACTGCTCGCCCTTGTAGTTGCCGTCCGCGTCGTAGAGGGAATCCGGCTCGCCCGCGGACACATAGTAGTCGGGCGAGATGTAGTGGACGCGCACCGGCACGCGGGTCTCGACCACCTCGTCGGTGTCATTGCGCACGCCGCTTGCCAGAATGACGAAGTCGAAGGCGTACGGCGTTGCGCCGTAGTAGACGGGCACGCGGTCGGACGGGACGAAATAGCTGCCGTCGCCGTTGTCTCTGGTCTGGTAGATCGCGGTGTTGGTCGACTCGTCGAAGCTCTTCTCCTGCATCAGGCCCAGCCCCGCGGGATCGTTCGCCGCAAGATACGCGTCGATCTGCTCGCGCGTGACGTCGGACGGGAAGCGGACGGCGTACTCGCCGGGGGTCTCCGTTTCGCTGATCTCAGCGGTGCGGAAGAATTTGTCGAGGTCAAGGTTCCAGACAATATCGAACACCTGTCCGGGCTTCACCGTGCCGATGTTCCGCACCGGGCTGAGCGCGCCGCCGCTGCTGAACGACACAGAGCCCTCGGGCATATTGCCGCTCAGCTCCGTCACGCGGACGGTGACGCTTTCGATGTCGGCCTCCGCCTCGGCGGGATCCATGAACGACAGCTTGTTGATGAGCTTGCCGCTCTGATAGAAGAATTCCTTTTCGTCCGCGACGAAGTTGGGCAAAAGCTGCGGTTCGCCGCTGTTCTTGAGCAGCTCCGCCTTGAACACCATGCTGTCGTAGTTCCTGGTGCCGGCCGAGGAGCCGTGACGCTCGGCGGTGGTCGCCTCGTCCAGCGTGAAGGTGAACAGCTGGCGGCGGATCGTCACAATGCGCGGCGTGCGGTCGATCACGGCCGCGATCTCAACGGTGGTCTCCAGCGTGGAGTGGTCCTCCGCCGTGACGCGCAGCGTGTAGCTGCCCGCCGGGATGTTCTCGAACGTCGCCAGGCCGTTGCCGTCCGCCGTCACGTCGAAGCGGACGGGGTCGAGCTGCTCGTCGAGCCCGATGAGCGTGACCTCCGTGCCGTACGTCTCGCCGGAGAGGATGGTGTTGTCCTGATTGCGCACCTCGAAGACCGCGGTGCCGACCAGTCCCGCGCCCACCGACAGGACGACCGGTACGGTCACATCCTCGTCGAGGGAGTCGGAGCGGATGGTCACCTTGCCCTCGTACACGCCCGTGAGGCAGGCGTCGCTGGGCGAGGCGGTGACGACGATGGACAGCGCGCCGCGCGGGTCGCGGATGGAATAGCCGCGGCTGACGGGTTCGACGACCGCCTCGGGGTCGATGCTGCTGAGCAGCAGGAACGGGATGTCGGTCTTAACGCTCACGCCCGTGATCGCCTTGGTGCCGATGTTGGTCAGGCGGATGACCGCGCTCGCCTCGGCGCCCTGGCGCAGCGCCATCGTGACCTTCGGGCTCTGCACCGCGTCGCTGTCGCTCTCGCTCATTCCGATGACGTTGATGCGTGCGATGGCGACCGCCTTTTCGCAGGTGATGGTCACAGTCCGGCTGCTCTCGCCGGCGTTGATGGCGACGCGGTAGTCGCCCTCCTTCAGGTTCTCCGCAGCGCTGAACCGGATGGTCAGCGCCTCGCCGCTCTCGGCGGCAAGGCTGCCGCTCGGCGCGGTCACAACCTCGAAGGTCATGCCGTCGGGCAGGCCGGTGACGGTGACCGCGCCCACAGCCGCGGCGGTGACGCCGAGGTTGTTGACGTAGCCCGTCAGGGCGGCGCTGTTGCCCTGAACGACGGTCAGCTTGTCGTCCACGTCCACGCTGACGCCGTTGACATAGAACGTCACGCGGTCGCTGCGGTGCTCGACGCCGCCGGACACGGCGTAGGCGCGCAGCGTGAACGCTCCGCCGACGCCCTCGGGCAGGACGAGGTCCGCGTCAAAGCTGCCGTCCTCCCCTGTCATCGCCGCGACGCTGATGCGTTCGCTGCCGACTGCCAGAACGGTCACGGAAGCGCTGCCGATCGGATTGCCGTCCGCATCGGTCACGGAGCCGCTCACGCGGATGGTCTCGCCGAGACCGTAGAACCGGTCGGTGGCGTTGTCGAGCGTCACACGGAAATCGTTCGTAACGTCGAGGGCCGTCTCCTGCGTCTGCGTCACGCCGTCCTTTACGGCGGTGATGCGCAGGGTATGCGTCCCGGTTTCGGCAAGCGCCGCGGAGCCGCGGTACTCGCCCGCCGTGACGTCGTAGGTCATGGGGATCGCCGTGCCGTTCAGCGTCGCCGTGAGGCTGTCCGCCTCGACGGGCAGATAGCTTGCGGAGCTGGAGGCGACGGAAACGCTGATCTCCGCCGTGTCTCCGACGCAGTAGGCGCTGCTGTCCGCGCCGCCGGTGAGGATCAGCCCCGCCGCGATCTCGATCGTGCGGGTCATGACCGCCGCGCTGCGGTCCGCAAGGACGAGCCTGCCCTCCGAATCGGCGTAAACGCGCATCGTGACGCTGCCGCTGAGGTTCGCCGTCCACGGGATAGCGACGTCCGCGCACTGACCCGCCTCAAGGGACAGGCACTCGGCGACGCCCACGCGGGAGCTGCCGACATAGAGCGCGATCCGGAAGGGTTCCTCGATGGGCCGGCTGCCGCTGTTGCGCACCGTGACGACGGTGGTCGCCGCGTCGCCCCAGCGTGCCGCGCCGGTGGTCGCAACGTCCACGATCTCCAGTGCGGCGCTGCTGACCGTGAGCGGCGCGTCAAAGCGCATACGCGCGCTGTTGTTGTCCTCGCTGCTCTCCGCAAGCAGCTCGCTTGCGTCGGCGGTCGCCGTGATCATGCTCGCGGAAACGCCGGGATCCTTCCACACGAAGCTGATCATGACGCTCTCGCCCTTGTCCAGCGCGCCCACCTCGGCGGAGCCGATGTAGCGGCTGTCGGCGTAGAAGTGCAGCTGCGTCGGGATCACCGCGTCGCCGCTGCCGCCGTTGCGCACCGTGGCGTAGAGGACGACGTTCTGCCCCGGCGCGACGGTCGTGCCGCTCAGGCTGGAATCCAGCGCGGTCACGGAGAGGTCGGGATAGAGGATCGTCAGATCCCTCAGTTCGAGGGTCTCGCTGTTGTTGTCCTCCTCCATCTCCACGATCGAGGAGATCGGGCCGTCGGCAACGAGCCTGAGCGTGTGGCTGCCGCTTCCGGTCACCTTCCAGCCGAAGGTCAGCTCAGCCGAATCATGCGCGGCAAGTCCGTCGATCAGACGGGAGGCGACAAGCTTGTCGTTGTCGTAAAGCAGGACCTTGAACGCGTCTGCGTCCGCCGTGCCCAGATTGCTGACGGTCGCGCTGACGTCGACCGCCGTGCCCCACGCGATGGCGTCGCCGTGGTCGGCGTCCGCGGAGAACGCCGAGACCGCGAGGTCGGCAAAGTCGGTCTCCGTGCCGGAGAGCACCTTGTCGAAGCGGTTGTTGCCGTAGTTGACCTCGCGGATGTTGCGCCCGATGTCGTTGACGACGGCGGTGAACTTCTGCGCGCCCGCGAGCGCCGTGAACTCGAAGGTCACGTCGGTCGTCGCGCCGACCGCGAGATCGCCTCTCACCTCACGATAGCCGAGGTAGCGGTCGTTGAGGTAGAAGCCGACGAGGTAATAAGCGTCCTCGCCCGTAGGCTGCAAGCCGCCGTCGTTCGGCAGCGTGCCGTTCTGGATCGTCGCGGTCGCCGTGACCGTGTCGCCCTTGTTCGGATCGCTGCTGCTGAACGCAATGTTGTTGATGAACAGGTCGGGGCAGTCCGCCTTGACCGTCACCTGGATCTCGGAGAAGTAGTTGTAGTTCGTGCGTCCGACGATCTCGTCCGTCGTCTTGTCATGCTTGTACGGCTCGGTGGACGAGAGGTTGTCGTCGGTGACATAGAGAGTCGCGCGATAGGTTCCGGCGTTCTGGTAGACGTGGGTCGGGGTCGGGCCGGAGCCGCTCTCACCGTCGCCGAAGTCCCAGACGAAGCTGCTGATATAGCCGTCCGCATCGTAGGAGCGGCTGCCGTCGAAGCGCACCGGCTGGCCCATGACCGCGTCGACGATGTCGGCGCCCGCATGGCTGTACGGCAGGTCGTTGATGATCGCCTCGCTCGTAACGCTGTGGATCTTCTTGCCGCCGTTGTCGTACAGCGTCGCCGTGATGGTATAGGTCGTGCCGCGCTCCGGGCGCCAGTCAGAGCAGTAGACCGCCTTCACCTCATAGGGCTGGAGGTTTGCAAAGCTGACGTTGGGGCTGGTGAACTCTGTTGTCTCGCTGCCGGCGGGCGTTGCGGTGAACACGACGTAGCCGCTCGCGCTCTCCTTGCCGCGGTTGTCGATCGTGGCGCGCAGGCGGACGTCGCCGTCGCCGACGTCGGGATAGACGCCGGTGTCGTAGAACGCCTCGTTCTTGTAGTACCAGCCGTGGTCGCCGAGTTTGACCGCGCCGAGCGCCATGGGCTCCGCCATCTCATAGATGAAGCGGGAATAGTCCACCGCGCTGAGGAAGGCGGCGCTGCCGAACTCGACCGTATAGTACGCGTCGGGATAGCTGCGCGAGAGGTCTTCGTTCACACGGACGGGCATTTCGCTGACAATGTAGATGTAGCCGTAGTCCTTCCAGTAGTTGCCCGGCGAGAGTCTGACGGCGTCGCTTCCGTCGGCGTTGACGCTGAGCAGGACGGACGAAATGCTCCCGCAGCCCTCAGGCTCGGGGATCATGATGACCTGATAGCGCGCGTCCGACGACGCACCCGCGCCCTGCGCGCGGACGGTCATGCTGCTGCCGTTGTAGGCGGCCGTCACGCTGACGCTGTCCGGAACGTAGATCGGAACCTGAAGCCCGGTGTCGAGGTCGATCAGATAATCGACGAAGCCGGTGTCGCCCTTGTTTACCAGCGACATCCCGCGCTCGCCCTCGCCCGCGAGGACGCCGTCCGCGCCGATGATGCTGGTGTTGGCGGCGACGATCAGCGGGTTGAGCTGCACGCCCTTGTAGTCCTTGTGCGTCAGGGTCGCCTTGAACTCGCGGAACTCGCCCTCGTAGGGCTCGCCCTCGGTGACGGGCATATTCCAGCGCACGATCCAGTAACCGCTGACCTTGCCGGGGATGAACTCCCACTCGCCCGTCGCCTCGTTGTACTCGCGCGTGGCGGCGGGGACATTGCCGAAGGACAGCTTGAACTCGCTTCCGCTGCTGCTGCCGAACGAGCTGTCGAGGATCTCAAAGTCGGTGATCATGCCGCTCTGGTTGCTCTCGACCTTGAGCTGGCCGGAATTGATGTTCAGGTTCATCGCTTCGCCGAAGCCGTGGTTCTCCACGGTGACGCCGAGGCGGAACGGCGTGTTGGAGAGGATGTTGTGCGGGACGTAGTAGTTGAGCGTCAGCTTCGGCTGGGGCAGGATGGTAATGGGAACGCCCTCCGTCTCCGTCTGCACCAGCTGTCCGTTGACGTAGTAGGACACCAGCGCGGAGGCGTAGTACACGCGCCCCTCCGGCTCCGTGCCGCCGAGGTCCGCGCCCGGAATGATCTGCCAGGTGGCGGTCAGCGCACCGCCCGAGGGTAGGCTGCCGTTGCCGTCCACGTCGGAGATGCCGCTCACGCCCGTGGCGATGATGAAGTTCCTGCCGCTCACGTCCGTGCCGTTCTCGTCCTTGACCAGAACGTCCACGCGCAGGTTGTTCAGCGCGAATTCGGGGTAACCGTTGGTGACCTTCAGCGTCGCGTCGAACGCCTGGCGCTCCAGCGTCGCGGTCTGGTTGAGGCTGAGCTTGACGATCTCGTAGACGGAGCCGCCGTCCTGCGCGAGCTCCTTCTCCTTGTCGATTCCCTCCGGCGCGATGTAACGCAGCTCCTCGATCTGCCCCTCGGGCAGGAGGACGGTCTCCTCCCTGACCTCGTTGTTGTTCTCCGGCATACGCACCTCAAGCTTCACGGGCTTGTCGCTCGGATTGTAGAGGGGCAGGCTGCCGGTGATCTTCGGTGCGGGGTCGACGGGCATGCCCGTGTCGGGGTCGAAAGACACATACGAGCCTTCCAGCCGGATGTAGTTCTTCGCGTTGCCCGCGGCGTTCACGCCGTAGGGCAGGTTGTAGACGCCGGGCTGCACCAGAAGCCTGATCCGGGCGCTGCTCTGCGCGGGGATCTCGCCGATGTAGCCGCCGCCCACGATGCTGATGCCCATGTCGGAGGCGTTCTCGCGCACGACGGACGCGACCACGTCCGTAATGGCGATCAGGCCGGTGTTGACCACGTTCGCCTCGACATAGACCGGCTCGGTGACGTTCTTCGGGATGTTGACCCACGGCGGGTTGAAGCCGAAGGACGGCGAGGGGATGTGCGCGCCGAAGGTCAGCTCGAGCTTGATCTCGTACTCGTCCACGATGGTCGTGGGCACGACCGTCCATTCGATCTGGACGGGCAGGTTCTTCAGCGTGACCTCGGTGAAGGGCGCGCCGGTGGAGGGCATGATCTCGCACTCGCCGACGAACTTCTCGCGTCCGGTGGCGGTGACGACCATGTCGTAAGCGCCGAGCGGCTTGTCGTAGAACTGCGCGATGCCGCTGCTGTCCGTGCGCGCGCTGAAGTTGGCGTAGTAGCTGCTCTCCACGCCGCCCGCGATGCTGACGTACTCCTCCTTGGAGATGAGCGTCACGGTGGCGTTGGGGACGAGGGCTCCCACGTCGTCGGAGACGCGCAGGGAGATGCCGCCCGTCTTCGACGCCGTGACCTCGGCGCTCAGGCCGACGTTGGCGTAGAACTCGCCGGTGCGGTCGCTGACGACGAGGGTGTCCTGATACTGGCCGAGCGAAACCGCCTCGCCCGGAGCGAAGGTCACGGTGAAGGTCGCGCTCTCGTTGGGCAGCAGCGTCGTCTTGGAGAAGCTGCCCACGCTCACCCACGGAAGCCCCGCGGGAACGGCCGCCTTCAGGCCGTTGAGCACGCCCTTGCCCTTGTTGGTCACGGTCAGCACGCGGGAGACGGCGTCGCCCGGGTTGACGCCCACCGCGACGCTCTTCTGATCCGTGACGGGGATGGGCGTCGCGGGCACGAGGTTGAGGTGGATCTGCGTCTTGCAGTACGCGCCCTGATCGGTCGTGAAGATGATCTCATAGTCCGCGGTTTCGGAGCAGCCGAGCGCGGTGGAGACGTTGAGGTTGACGGATGTGACGGCGCCCTGCGCCAGCGATCTCGCCATCGCAGAGGCGTCGAGCGAGGCGTTCACGCCCTCGCCGGACTTCTTCACGAGCTGCGCGGTCAACCCGGTGAGCGACGCGCCGTCGCCGCCCTTGGGCGACGGGTTGCGCACCTTGATCTCCTTGGAGAACTGGGCGTTCTCGGTCGCGGTCAGGGTCAGCGCGGACGGCGTCGAGGCGAGGCCCCAGACCGTCACGCTGGTCTGCGCGCCGACGCCCATCAGCTGCTTAAAGCCGTAGGCGTGGATCTCCCATGTGCCGGCCTCGCCGGTGAAGGGGATGAAGACGTCGCTGTAAGCGCCGTTCTCGTCGGTCTCGACAAAGACGATCTGCTCCGCCTGATAGCGCATGAGGATCTCCTTGCCGTTGGCGTCGACGCTCTTGATCGGTTCCTTGAGCATCGGCATGAGCTGGTAGTCGAGGACAACGCGCTCGTTCGCCACCGGAGCGCCGTCCGAGTAGCGGAACGTGCCGCTGACGCGGATGCCCTCGCCGAGCTGGTAGCTGGGCTTGTCGGTCTCGACCGAAACGATGCCGCTTTGCAGGATCTTGATGTTGCAGGTCGGCGCGGTGACGCTCTCGGCGCCGCATTCGCCCGTAAACTCAAGCTGATAGGTGCCGCTGCTCATCTCGCCCGTCAGCGGGATATCCGTTGTGTATTGGTTCGCGGGATAGTCGTAGCGGAGCGTGCCGTATGTCACGACGGTCTCTCCGAGCTTGAGGGTGTAGCTCACCTTGCCGTCCATCTCCGGCGTGACGGGGGTGCTGAGATCGGAGGAGTGGAACAGCTTCGCGGTCAGCGTGATCTTCTCCTCCTCGGTGGAGTAGAGCACGGCGAGCACGTCGTCCTCCTGATCCTTTTCGTTCGGGGAGGTCTCCATCACCAGCGCCTCGCCCACGTTGATGACAGACGACCACGTTCTGGTCGTGCCCTCGGCGGGCGGATCCATCTTCAGCTCGCCGTAGCTGTCCGCCACGATCTTGACGCTGTGCGCGCCGCCGTGCTCAGGCTTCCACGTCAGGACGACCGGCACGGTGCTGAAGCCGCGGATGCCGTCCACCGCCGCGCCGGAAACCGCCTTGCCGTCCACATAGAGGCCGACGTTGAAGCGCTTGAACGCGGTGGCGACGTTGTTGTTGGTGATGTACGCGATGAAGGTCGCGGTCTGTCCCGCCTTCACGCGCGTCGGCGGGTTGACGTTGGTCACGCAGACGTTGGGATAGATGATGGAGAGCCTGGGCAGCTCGACGTCCTTCCGCGTCGCCGTTTCGGGGTCGGTGACGCTGTGCTGCGGGTCGACGATAACGCTGAGCTTGTGGCTGCCGCTGAGCGCGCCCCACTTTGCCTGAAGCTCCTTCACCTCGCCCGCGCCGATGCCGTCCACGGTGACGGTGCGGAACACGCGGCCGTCCATGGTGAAGCTCACGCGGAAGCTGTCCCGAACGGCGACGGTGCTGATGTTCGCCAGCTTCGCCGTGAACAGCAGCGAGGTGCCGTCCGTGAGTGTGGTCTCCGTCGGGCGCCATGTGACCTCCGTGACCGCCAGCTCGGGATAGGCGACGCGGAAATCATCGGTCACAACGGCGCAGTTGTTGTTCTCGAGGTTCGTCTCGATCAGGACGGGGTTGAGATCGTCCGCCCTGACCTCCACCTTGTGGACGCCGACGGTGGGCACGGCACGGAAGCTGACCTCCGTGCTGCCGCCCGCGGCAAGGACGGGGATGGTCTGGCGGCCGACGAACTCGTCGTCCACATAGAGCGAGACGCCGAAGTTCTCCGCGGCGGCGGTGCCGACGTTGGACACGTCCGCGCGGTAGACGAAGGGCGACTGCGTGTCGAACACGCTGCCGCTGGGATCCCAGCGCAGCCCGCTCACCGCGACGTCGGCGAAGTCGAGCTGTCTGGAGCTCATCGCCTCGCTCTTGGTGTTGTTGCTCTTGCTGGTCTCCGAAAGGTTGTCGAGGATGTCGTTGGCGACGACCTTGACGATGTGCGTGCCGGGGGTCGCCTGCCAAGTGAAGCTCACCTCGACGGTCTTGCCCACGGCAAGGCTGACGCCGTCCGTGTCCGCGTTGGTCTTGGTGTAGCCCATGTAGCGGTTGTCGATGTAGAAGCCGGTCAGGAAGCCGAGGGTCGCGTCGCCGAGGCCCTTGTTGCCGATGACCGCCGTGATCGTGACCACATCCCCCTCCTCGGGGTCGGCGGGCGTCCAGCGCAGCGACTCGACAAACAGGTCGGGACGCTTGTCGCCCACGATGATGGTCTCCGTCGCCGTCGTCGAGGCGCCGAAGTCGTCGGTCACGGTGAGGGTGACGGTGTATCTGCCGGGCGCGGTGTAGGCGACGGGGCTGGTGGCGTAATCGCCCTTCTTCCCGTTGCCGAAGTCCCAGCGATAGCGGACGATGGAGCCGTCGGGGTCGTTCGAGCCGGCCGCGCCGAAGCTCAGCGTCCTGCCGGAGTCATAATTCCCCTCCGCCGAAAGCTCGGGCAGGACGATCACGGCGACCGGCGGCTTGTTGACCTTGAGGTTCTCGCCGGTGAAGCTGTTGTTCTCGTCCACCGGGTCCGTATCCTGCTTCGTTGTCACCTCGGCGGTGATGCTGATGCGCTCGGGCAGATCCGCGGGCGCGTTCCATGTGATCGACGCCTCGCCGCTCGTGCTGGCGGCGAACCGGACGTCGGCGCTGCCGATCGGCTCGCCGTTGTACCGGAAGGTCACGACGCCGTCCGCCGCGGCGCTGCCGCTGTTGCGCAGGCTGGCGATGACCGTGTTGCTCCGCCCCGCCGCAAGCGTCGCGGGGTTCGTGTAGACCGCGTAGACGCCGAGGTCGCTGACCGCGGTGGGCGCGATGCTCCTCCGGTCGGACGGAAGGCTCTCGTTGCCGGCGTTGTCCACGACGATCACATAATAGTAGTACGTCGTGCCGTTCGTCAGCCCCATATCGCTGTAGGCGGGGCTGAGCGGCTTTGCGATCTGCTCGCACGCGTCGGGCGCCGCGGCGGGATCCGTGGTGCGCAGCACGCGGTAATACGCCACGTCCGATCCGCCGCTGGTCCAGGACAGGTTGACCTGTCCGCCGACCTGCGGATCGCTGACCGTCAGCTCCGGCTGCGCCGGCGGCGTATCGTCCTTGAAGTAGGTCTTGATCTGCTCGGCAGGCGCCGCGCCCATGTTGCGCACGACCGCCTTGATCGCGTAGTTGCCCTGCACCCAGTCCGTGGTGTCGATGGTCTTCTCCACCACGAACAGCTCCGTGCCGAAGACGTCGTTCTCGGAGGTGTAGACCAGCTCCTTGTGCAGCGCGGAGACGTCGATCGCTTCGCCGATCTGCGAATACGCCGCGTCCGCCGATACGGTCGACGCGCTGGACTCGCCGAGATATGTGCGGTACAGCTCCACGGTGCTGAGCTTTACAGCGTCGTTGATCTGAAGCCTGACGTTGAGGCCCGCGTTGAAGCGGCTGCCCTGCGTCGGGCTCATCGACAGGATTGCCGGCATGGAGGTCTCCGGGTCCGGAGAGGTGCGGCTGATACCCTCGGGCAGCGGGCTGACGTCGTAGTAGTCCGCCGTCCACGGGCCGAGCTTGCCGAGGTCGTTCTCGATGGCGACCCGGTAGTAATACCTGTTCTGGGGATCAAGCCCCTGGTCGATATAAACGTTGGAGGTGGTCTCCGCCAGCGGCTCATACGCGCCGTCGTTGATCCTGCGCTCGATCCGATAGGCGGCGGCTTCGCTGCCCGCGGCGTTCTTCCAGCTCAGGATCATGCGCCACTCGCCCGCGTCCACGCGGAATCCCTCGGGCGCGGAGGGCGGGTTGTTCGCCACGGAGGCGCGCAGCTCGCTCACGGAGCTGTTGCCCGCGCTGTCGGTCAGCGTGACGCGCAGCGCATACAGGCCGTCGCGGAAGCGGGCATCCGGGCCGTTCTGGGTCGCGATCACGGCGAGCGTATCCCACTCCACCGTCTTGACGTCCTCGGTCTCGCCGGACAGCGTATCCCACGCGCCGCTCTTGAGCAGGCTCCACGCGCCGTCTCCGACGGGGGTCACCGCGCCGGTGTTGGCGTTGACGGCCATCGCGCGGTACTCGATGCGGTACGAGGCGACCGCGGTGTTGTCCGTCGCGCTGATGGTCAGGCTCGCGTCCGCCCTCACCACCTCGGCGCAGCCGAAGGCATGGATGGAGGGCGCCGTGGTATCCGTGCCCGGAGCGCAGGAAACGATGTTGGAGTACGGGCTCTCGTTGCCGAGATCGTCCACCGCGGTGACGCAGAAGCTGCCTTCGGCGCCGGTGAGCATCGTGTGGACATAGATCAGCGAGGCGGTTTCGCCAAGCTTTCTGTACTCCTGCGCCGCTTCGCCGGCAGAGACCTGATAGACGCGGTAGAGCGCGAGGTCCTTGGGCGTAGACGCCATCGTCCAGCGCAGCGTCACCGAAAGCTCGCTCGGCGCGGCGGTCAGGACGGGCGCGGCGGGCGCGGCGTTGTCCACGCGATAACTGACGGCGGCGTCGGAATAGTTTCCGGCAGCGTCAAACGCTCTCGCGCGGAAGCGCAGCGTGCCCTCTGTGACATACTCGGCGGTATTGACCGCGATCGAACCCTTGTCCGAGCTGCCCAGCTTCGTCTCGCCGCCGTCGGTGACGAGATAGAAATCGACGTGGTCGACCCCGACGTTGTCGGAGGCGGAAACGGCGAGGGAGATCGTGCCGGCAAGGCGCGTGTTATCCGCGGTGAGGAAGCCGGCGATCGTCGGCGCCACAGTGTCCTTCAGAGGCGTCACGGCGGCGGCAAGCACCGTCGCGGGGCTTTCGGTCTCGGCGTCGCTGACGGCGGAGACTTTGTAAAGGTAGCTGCTGCCGGTTTTCACGCCGGTGTCGGTATAGGAGGTCAGCGTCGTGGAGGCGATGAAGACGAACTCCGCGTCGCCGGTCCTGCGGTAGACGTTGTAACGCGCGATCGGCACGGTCTGCTCCGTCGGCTCGCTCCAGCTCAGGCTGATGCGCATCTGGCCCTCGACGGCGCTGAGTTCCTCGGGCGCGTTGGGCGCCTCGGAGCTGATGGTCAGGGTGCCGGTCTCCGGGACGGAAAGGCGCCCCGCGCCGTCCACCGCCTGCACGGAGAGCGTGTACCTGCCGTTCTCGAGGGCGGAGACGTCGAAGGTCGTGTTGATCGTGGCGCTCTTCACGCTGCCGCTGACCGCGGAATCGGAGATCGTAACATAGTCGCTGTCCGCCGCTCCCTCGGGCTTGTAGCGGAAGATGACCTTTGCCAGACGCAGGTCGTCGGACGCCTCGGCGATGAGGCGGAGCACGTCGCCCGTGCGCTGGAAGGTGAACACGCTCACCTCGGGATCGGTCGTGTCGGCGTCGGGCTTGTTCACGGTGGTTCCGCTGTGCGCGCCCTCATTGCCGTACCGGTCGACGGCGGTGACGGTATAGGTGTAGGTCCTGCCCTCGTTGCCCGAGATGCCGACCGTCCGGTCGGTGTAGGACGTGCCGTACACGCGGTCGCCGACCAGCTCCTCCGCCGCGCCGGCCTCGGCGCGGTAGACGCGGTAGTAGGACGCGTCCTTGACGCTATCCCACCTCAGCGCGATCTGCATGAGGCCGTTCGTCGAGTCAAGACCCGTCGGAGCGGGGAGCGGCGTGGGCCTGCAGGTAAACGAAGCCGTTGCCTCCGCCCCGGAGTAGCTGCCCGCGAGGCGGATGGTGTGCTCGCCCGCGCCGGTCGATTTGACGTAGTTCCAGTCGGTCGAGACCTCGCCCGAATCGTTGGCGTAAGTCCAGAAAACGTAATCGCTCTGCTCGTCGACGTAGTCGATGTAGCCGACGACGGACTCGCCGCCGCGGAAGCCGGACGCGGTGATGTGGAGCTGGGTGCCCGGCGCGACGTTTTCGACCGGGCTGAGCGCCATCGTCGCGTTGTAGACGCCGCGCGAAGCGGAGGCTTCGGTCGTTTCGTCGAGGCTGCCGCGGTTGTCCACGTCGTCGACGGCGACGACTTTATAGGTGTATTCGACCCCCTCCGCAACGGAGTAGTCGATCCACGTGACCTTGTCGCCGCTGGTGATCTTCAGCGGTGAGAGCCAGTTGCGCGCGCGGTACTCGCCGTTCTCCAGACGGTAGACATAGTAATAGGAAAGGTCGTTGTCGGCCACGCGGTTCCATGTCAGCCGGACGCCGCCCGCCACGGAGGCCGCTTCAAGACCGGTGACGTTCGACACCTGCGTGTCGATCTCGCGTTCGATCTCAAACGCCTCCGACCGGTTGCCGGACTGGTCGGCGATGGTGAAGCGGATCTGATACGTTCCGTTATAGGAAAGATCGGACGCCTGGACGCCGCCGTAGTAACGCGTGCCGAAGGGGACGAACGCGCCGTCCGCGCCGGCGTTGATCTCGGCGTTCAGCGTGCCCCAATCCAGCTCGGCGTTGTCCGTCGCCTCGACCGAGAACCAGACGTTCCTGCCCAGCTTGCGGTCGTTCGGGCTGACGGAAACGATGACCGGCTTTTCCCTGTCAAGGATCGGCGTTCCGGTCGCCTCTGCGGGAGCGCTCTCGTTCCCCGCCGCGTCGATCGCGGTCACGCGGACGTAATAGAGCGTCTCCGGCTCCAGACTGCGGAGCTTGCAGCTCTTCACGCCCTCGTAGGCGTAGACGTAGGTGTAATCCGCGTTCGTAAAGCCCCTGTCCTTCGCGTAGAGGACGCGGTAGCGGTAGAGGCCCGTCGCGTCGCTCCCGTCCGCCGTCCAGCTCCAGCTGACGGTCAGGCTGTTCGAGCCGCCGACAACGCTCAGATCGGTGACGGCCACGGGCGCGGTGTTGTCCACATAGTACCGCTGATCCAGCGAGCCGGTCTTGCCGGAGCTGTCGGTCGCGGTGAAGCGGAAGGTGTACGCCCCGTCCGCCAGGACGGTCGTGTCGACGTACAGCTCGCCGGAGACATACGCTCCGCCGGAGCTGTAACCGTCGTTCAGGCGGAAGCTGCCGAGAGGCGTTTCCTCCCCTCCCAGAGCGGAGACCGCCGTGAGCTTCACGGAAACGACCTGCTGGTCGTCGGTCGCGTTCATGTAGAAGCGGTTCTCCCTGCCGCGCACGGTATAGAGCCCCTCGCCGCCGACGGTCACATAGTTCCCGGAATTTGCATAGCCGTAGTTCACGGCGGGCGCTTCGCCGCCCTCGGCAAGCGCCGCGCTGACCACGGCGGCGCGCTCGCCCTCCTGTTTGAGGCGGTCCGTCGCGGTGACGGTGTACTCATAGCGCTTGGCGGGCTCGAGCGGGAAGGTCTCGCTGCGCATCTCGTGCTTCCAGCTGGTCACGCCGACGCCCAGCGTGGCGAGCCTGGTGAAGTCGCCCTCGCCCTCGGGCCTGACGTAGACCGTATAGGATGCGAGATCCTCGTCCGCGGGCGCGGTCCAGTTCAGCGTGATGCTCTGCTTGCCCGTGATCAGCGTCAGCTCCGGCGCGGCGGGCGCGGTGGTGTCGAGGCGGATGTAGCACACCGCCGTCTTGCCGCTGCTCTCGTCGCCGGCGATGAGCTGGTATCTGCCGTCGGCAAAGCCGGCGGGGACGACGAACCTGCCCGAAACCGTGCCGAATTCTCCGGCTTTCAGTCCGGCGGCAAGCCGCTCGCTCTCAAAGTACAGGTCGTAGGTTCCGTTCGGCGTGAAGTTCGCGCCGGTATACTGCATCGTGTCGCCCGGCTTGCCCTCGACGGCGCCGACGATGGAAAGCGTCGGCCCCAGCTCCGGCATATTGGCGGCTCCGTTGGCAAGGCGGTGGCTCGTGCGGCCCGCCACGCTCACCGCGTGGTCGCCCGCCACGGTGTCCACGCCGGGCGCATAGGTCACGTTCAGGCAGCCGCTGCCGTCCGCCGTGACGCTCTCAAGGGAACCGCTGACGTCGCGGTGGTCGAAGTACACGGTCAGCGGCTCGTTCGGCAGGAAGCCGGAGGCGCTGATGGAGACGACGCCGGCGGCCGTCACTTCGGTCGTTACGGCCGGCGACGCTGCGGCGACCGTAAAGCTCTTCTCCGCGACGACGGCGGATTTCTCCAGCGCGAAGACGACGCGGTACTCTCCCGCCGCCGCGTTGGACGGCAGCGTATACTGCGCCGACGCCGCGCCGTCCGTCTCCGTGACGACGCCGCCGACGCTCGCGCCGTTGACGCTGATGCGCACGGTCTCGCCCTCGGCAAGCCCCGAGACGCCGAGCGTCACGGTCTCGCCGGGAGCGGCGGTCGCGGGCACGCTCAGCGCGGGCGCAGCCGCGGACACGGTGACGTCGCGCTCGAGCAGGACGCCGGAAGCGCGGTCATAGACGGCAAGCGTATGCGCGCCCGCCGCGATGTTTGCGGGAAGCTGGTACTGCGCGGAGGCGCTGCCGTCCGCCGCCGCAGCAAACGCTTCGCCGACAATTTTCCCATCCCATCGGAGCGTCAGCTCCGCGCCGGGACGGTGGCCGCTGACCGTTGCGGTCAGCGTCGCGCCCGCCGTGCCCGCCTCGGGCACGACCGTCAGCTGCGGGTCGTAGCCGTTCACCTGTACGCTCGCCGAGCCCCATCTCTGGGAACTCTCGCCGCGCACGGTGACGAACAGGCCGCCCGTGAAGCCGACGGGCACCGTGTACGCGACCGCCGCCTCGCCGCTTGCGTCCGCCGTGACCGGCGCGAGCGCGCGGTTGTTGACGTAAACGTCCGCGGTCTCGTTCGCATCCAGCCCGGTCACGGTGACGCTGAACGTTCCGCCGCTGCGGATGTTTCCGGTGTACGCGAGGCTCAGACCGCTGTCGATGCCGTAGAACGCCGTCCTGCCGCTGGTCTGTCCGGTCGCGGTGATGGCAAAGCCGCTCGTCGAGTCGTATTCCAGCGACGCGATCGCAAACTGCGCGTTGCCGTTCGCGTCCGCCGTGCCGCTGCCCGTGACGGCGTCGCCGTCGATGGCGAAGTCCACGCGCTCGCCGCCGCGGAAGCCGGAGGCGTAGAGCGTGAGCGGCTCGTACAGCGTCGGCGTGCCCGACAGCGTCAGCGACTGCGCCGCGTCGGCATGGATCACGCTGCCCGCCGCGCAGAGCCCGCTGCTCTCGCCGCGCAGCTCGATGCTGTGGAGCCCCGCCGCATCGGCGAAACCGAAGGTATAGCTGAAGGAAACTGTGCCGTCATATGTATAATAGGAGTTTTTCTCCGTCCCGTCGATATACAGCTTCACATACTCGTAGCCCTGGAAGCCGCTGCCGCCGACGGTGAAGGACTCCATGCCGACGCTGCCCTCGGGAAGCGTGATGGAGGCTGCGCTGCGGCGCAGGGGAACGGTGACGGAGGCCGTCGCGCCGGTGTCGGGATCATAGACCGTCGCAACGATCGAACCGGCGTCCGCGGAAACCTCGGGGATGTTGACGGAGAACGCCCGTTCATTGCCGGACGAATAGCTGTAATCCGTGAGCAGCGTGCCGTTGACGAACAGCTGCGTACCGTAACCCACGCCGGAGGCGTAGAAATAGACGTAATCGCCGGGCGCGACCGTCTCGCGGTTGCAGCGCAGGACAACCTGCGGCGCGGTCACGGTCAGCTTCGCCAGCGCGGTCAGCCCCGACTGCTCCTCCACGGCGCGCAGGATATAGTCGCCGGGCGCGGGATCGTCGAAGCTGGACAGGTAGAGCCAATCGGGGTCTGTGTCCGACGCGGAATAGTACGAGCCGCCGCCCGACACGCTCCCGCCGTCCGCAGAGTCCAGATAGAAGTTAACGTACTTTCCCTCCGGGAAACCCGTGAGCTTCGCCGTAAACTCGCCGTTCTGCGTCACCGTCGCGGAGCCGAGCGTCACGCCGGGCGTCAGGTCGGCGATGGTGAAGCGCAGGCGCGCCGTCACATGGCTCGACGAGCCCTCCGCGCGAACCGTATGGACGCCGCGCAGCGTGCTGTTGCCGTTCAGCGTGACGGTGTACTCCTCTGCGGCGTCATTGGTATACTCATAGTCAAAGCGTTCCGCGCTCTGATCGAGGTAGAAAGAAACGGACTCGCCGCTTTGGAAGCCGCTGAAGGCGAACTGGATCGAGTCGCCCACGCGCGGCGTCTCGTTGACCAGCCGCAGCGTCGGGTGGTACTCGCCCGCCGTGCCCATGACGGGGTCGGACAGGGCGGTGTTCCCCGCGCGGTCCACCGTCTTCACCTTGAACCAGCGCACCGTTCCGGGCTGAAGGTAATAGGAGGAGCTGATGTAGTCGTACCCGTACGGATAGGACATGGCACAATCGGCGATCGGCGAATAGGTTGCCTCCCGATAGTACCCGTCCTCGCTGTCAGAGTACAAGACCGTGTAGCCCGCCACGTCCGCCGCCTCGGCTGCCGTCCAGCGCAGATCGATCTTGCCCGGGATGGGCGACGCCGTCAGCGTAACGGCGTCGGGCGCGACGTCGTCCTTGATCAAGCGCATCTGCGCCGACGTCTGGTTGCCGAAGCGGTCCGTCGCCGTCACGCGCAGGGTGTACGCCCCGTCGGCGATGTCGGAAAACGGCACAGAGAACGAATCGTAGCCACTCTGGTAGTCATACACCCACGGTGAGCCAGGCGCCTGCGTCTGCGTGCCGTCCGCGGCGATGAACACCGCCTCGACCCTGCCGAGCGAGACGTTGTCCTCGCAGGAAAAGCTCTGGTTCTTGGAGCTGTTCACATAACGCGTTTCCTCGGACGCGTTGAGGTTGACGGTCGGCTTCTCCGTGTCCATGAGCGCCTGCACGGGGCCGGTCGTCACTATACCGCTCACGACGCCGCGCTTGTCCCTGATCCTGACGCCGTAATAGTACGGCGCGGCGGCGTCCTCCTCGGTGAGGAAAGTGTCTGTAAAGGAGTTGTTGTCTCCATAGTAGATATAGATCTCGCGCAGCGGCTCGGCGGTTTCAAGTTCCGCCGCCGTGCTTGCGCGGTAGAGCAGGACATAGTCGCCGTAAACCAGTTCCTTGCCGCGCGTCCACGTCAGCGTCACCGACGCCTGCCCCGGCTCGGCGGAGAGGCTGTCCACCGGCGCACAGGGCGTGTTGTCCACATAGAAGGCGGGCGCGTAGTCGGCGTCGTACGCGTCGGTCAACTCCGCCGTCGACACGCTGGCATTGCCCGCCTTGTCGTAGGCAATGGCGACGAGGCGGACGCTCACCGGCCCCCGGTCGGAGCCGGCGACCGTCGTGGTGTCCCAGGTGATATAGTCGCTGTAGCTGCTGTATGAGTAGCTGCTCGACCAGTTGGCACGGTCGAGATACTGATAGGCGCCGTCCCCGATCTTGAGATAGAAGTCGACATGATCCATTCCCGAGTCGGAGTCTTTGATGTTCTGCGCCCGGAGCTTCACCATGCCCGCGACGGCAAAATTATCGCCGTTGATCGTCCCGACGCCATCGACATAGAAGCGGCTGCTGCTGTTGAGCGTCGGCGCGACAGCGTCAATGCGGTAATACTGATACGCTTCCGAGCTGGTCGTGTCACCCAGCTTCGCGTAGGCATAGACAGAGGTTCCACTGTGGTCGATCGTGATCGGGTCGGTATACGTCTGATTGGATATGCTTTGATAATCGCCGTTCTCGTCGTAGTAGTAGAGACGATAGACGATCTCGCAGTCGGGGTTGTCGTGCGAGAGCGTCAGCTTGAACGGCGCGTTGAACCAAACCCCGTCGCCGCTCTCAGGGAAGAATGTCGGCGGAGCGAGGTTGATGCGGAAGTAGTTGCTGCTCACCGTGTCGCTCTGCGCGTCTCCGATTTTGGCATAGGCGTACACTCTCGTATAGTCGTTCTGAACGGTAAACGGCCCGGTATACAGCGTGCCTTCGCCGTAATAACTAAACTTATAATACAGCTTGCAGTCAGGATGGCTGTCATTGTTGACAAGCGTGACCTCGACAGGCCCGTCAAAGCTGCCCCCGTTCGGCGTAATCGTCGGCGCGCTGACGATCGGGCTGATGGTCAGTTGATAGGAAAGAGATGAGTCATAGCTGTTGCCATATCTGCTCTCCTGCCAAAGCTCCACACGGTATGTCCCCACTTCGAGGAAGCTGCTTTCCCCCGGATAACCGTATATATCATCGGTGTTCAGAATCGGCGTGTCGCTTCCCTCGCTATACAGCTCAACGTGGAAATCGCCATAAGAGCTGTAACTCCGGCTTCCAAGGTAGAAACGATACTCGCCGGACTCCGTCACGTTGAGCGTGACCGTCTCGTGATTCTCTCGGATAATCGCGCCGACAAGCTCCTGACCGCCGCTGCGATTCAGCGTCAGTGTCTTTGGCTCGGTAACGACGAAGAGGCGCTCCACCATAGACGAATCCGGGAAGGACTCATTCTCCGAATCCGAGGCATACGCATGGACGCTCATATCGTGGTCGATCGTAAACGGCTCCGAGTACTCGTGATAACGCCCATCATCCAAATAGTAGCGGATCTCCGTACCCGCCGCGGATTCAAGCTTCACCTCGGTGGATTGCGCAAACACCGTGGTACTGTCTTCAATGGCGCTATATGCCGCGCCGTTTTTCGCATAGAACGTCGGCGGAGTCGGCGGCGGCGTACCGATGCGAATTTGTCTGACGTCAGCATATTGGGCGGTGTACTCCCCATTCTGCATCGTATAGAAATACAGATACAAGGACTCGCCCTGCCAGTATTGATCTTCACCAAAGGTAATCTCGCCGCTGTACTGCGCCGCGTTTCCAATGATGCTCGAAATGTATCCGGGCCACTGTTCCTGTGTGGAAAGATAGTAGTAAATCTGAACGTCGTCCTGTTGAACTGTCAGTTGGAGGGATCCGTTCAGATCTACGTAGACGTAACCGTCGGCGCTTGCGTCGACGCAGCAAACGGCATGCTCGATATCGTATGAATACCAGAACCATGTTCCGTTCATCTGGCTTTGCAGCAGGTTTTCGCCCGTACCTCTGGTGTAGTAGGCGTACACTCTGCAAGCCTCCCCGCTGATGACCGGCTTATGCGCGGGATCATACAGCGTAAAATCGGGGTTTTCCTCCTGCTTTCCGTGACCCTGTCCGCCCTCGGAAATGATGGTGTAGTATGCGGTACAGCCATCCTCCATGTTTGTGAAGGTCAGCTCAAACGGTTCGGAAAATTCAGATTCGTTTGCAAACTCCGGCGCTTCCATATTCGGCCAGAACTCCTGTTCGACCTGTTCGCCGCGCCGCTCGCCCTCGCTGGTCTGCTGCACACAGTAGGCATAAATATAGCAGGGCTTGAAGATGCGCGGAGGATTTGCCGCGTCATACACCTGATATCCCGTCTCTTGGCTGAACCATGGGGTCATATCCCCAATGCTATACCAAACGGCACAGCCGTCCGGCGCGTCAAAATGCAGATCGAACGGCTCGCTGAAGGCGTCGGGGTCGATCGTGCTGTCGAATTGAAACTCCGGCGTTGCGGTCAGCGTGGGATAAACAAGCGCCGATATTGTGAACTCCGTCTCCGGCTCTACCTCGATGTATTCCCCATCTTCGTCGTATGTGTAGCCCGGAAAAGAGATATTTCGGAACACGACGCTGTACGTTTCGCTCTCCGCGTCCTCAACCTCGAAAAACAGCGTCCATTCGCTCTCGCTTTCGCCGTAGACATAGTTGTACTCGGACGTCAGAGCCTTGCCGCCGCTGTCCTGCACGAGGTAGTTAAAGCGAAACTTCTCGCCGGACTTCTTCTTTATGTGCAGCGTGTATCGTCCCGCCTCCGTGATTGCGAGCGGAAACACTCCGCCCGTCTCCGTCAGCGTGATTTCCGCGCCCTGACCTCCCGCGCCTGTTCGGAGCGGAATGGATACGGACGGTTGCTCCTGCCCTCCGTCTCCGTTGCCCAGCAGGGGCGTTTCCAACTTCGCCTTCGGCGCGGGCGTTCCCGTATCCGTCTCGGGCGCGGGCGTTCCAGCCTCCGTCTCGGGCGCAGGCGTCTCCGTGATGATCTCATTCCCCGTCGGTTCGTCCTCATAGGCGGACGCGAGCGGGAAAAACCGCGCTTCCCCGGCGAGCATGGCGAACGCCATCGCCAGCGCGAGCGCCCTCTTTGCAAGCTTCTTTATCTTCATCCTGGCACCTCCTCGTCATTCGGTGTTCCTTCGACGGCTCCGAAGCCGTCGGGGATGTACTGTTTCAGTTTATCCTCCAGCGTACGCCGGTCCGCGCTGTGATGCTCCTCCAGACGCTGGACGAAGTCCACGAACGCCCGGCACATCAGCGGATGGGTCGCGGTAAAGGTGATCGGATATCCGGACAGATAGACGATCTCCGCCACACGGCTTGAGGCGGCGAGCCTGAACCGCACAAACGGCGGCTCCTCCAGCAGGAAGACCTGATAGCCCGGCTCCCGCTCGGCCTGCTCCAGCGCGGCGCGCAGGTGTTCGCCGTATTCCTCCGGCGTGTAGGCCAGCGGAGCGTATATGGTGTCCACCGTCACGCCGAGCGCCGCAAGCGTTTCCCGCTTCGGCAGGGCGACGCACTCGTGCAGCCCGCCGTGGGCGATCTTTTCCGCCATCAGCTCGCGGCGCCCCGCCCAGTCGGCGAGGATCTTCCGCTCCGTTTCCTCCGGCAGCGCTGCGCGCCGCAGGATCGCGCGCAGCAGCGCTTCGGGCATCGTACCCAGAGAGATCGAACGCGAGACGATGTGCACGTCCCTGTCCCGGATTATGGCGGGCAGCCTGTCGGCGCTGTCGTCGCGGCTCATCTTCAGCAGCGGACGGCACTCCGCGAGCAGCGCCTCAAACAGTTCGCGGTGATACGCAAGCTCATCGGTGCGGACGACATAGCGATAGCGCGCGCCGGTTTCCCATCCCGCGGCGCAGATCCCCGCGATACACGCGTTTTCCGGCGCAAGGAACAGCGTGTGCGTGAACCGCTCGCCTCCGTTCCGCAGGCTGTACCAGCTTTCGATCCCGCCGGAGACATACAGCGGGAGCCAGCTCTTGATCGCGCCGACCATCTCCTCCAGCCCGCGGTCGACATTGTGGATGATGCGGATCTTGCCCCCGCTGCCGACATAGGCGATCATCAGCGACGCCCAGCGCTCCGCGAACGCCCGGTCGTCGAGCAGCCACTCCATGCTCTGGTCCGAGTAAAGCCACAGCTCCTTCCAGCCGTTCCTGACCGCGCCGCCAAGGAAGCGCAGGACCGCGCGCCGGATGCCCTCGATCCCGTCATACGCCTCGGCACGGTCGTTCAGGATCTCTTCATCCACCGCGTCCTCCGGGGCGAGCAGCGGCACCCTCGTCTCCGGCGAGAAGGCGTCGATCCCCTCCAGCAGGTTTTCGATTGCGGAGGTATCCACCGTGCTGAAATCCCGGAGCCACGCCTCCAGCAGCCGCGCGCCGTCGCTCTCCGCGGCAAGCGCCTCCTGCTGCGCGCCGATGAGCCGCGCAAGCCCCGCCGTCCGCTCCAGCGCATAGATGCGCGCCGCAAGCGCCGAGGCGAGCGAACGGATGATCGGGTGGTTCATCTGGGGAACGCGCCGCCCGCTGCGGTATTTGACGATCAGCGACGCGTCCACGTTGACCGAGCGCGCGAGCCGCATCGCCGAGACGTCCGCCAGATCCATCGCAAGTCCCAGCCTGCTGCCGAAGCTGCTTCTGCGGACGCGCTGCTTCCGCTCGCTCTTCTTCCCCTGCGACGTGTCCTGCCCCTCAAACAGCCACGCGGCGACAGCGTTGCGCAGCTCCGTATCGACCGCCGCAGGCGGCGCGCCGACCCGTTCGCGCAGCGCGTCCAGCGCATTCTTTTTCTCCGCGCAGTCGCAAACGGCCTTCACTAGGCGCTCCGCCGAGCCTCGCCCCCTTTTCAGCGTGCGGTCTCCGACGCGTATGTGTGAAATGTAGGAGCGGTCGTATCCCGTGAGCTTGGAGAACTCGCCGGTCGTGGTCCGGCACACCTCCGAGATCAATTCATTGATGCGTTCTGTAAACATCATTTCCTCCGTCCCGTTTTGTCCAGTGTCGCCGGACGATCATGCGTGCGGCGATGCTGTTTCAGGGCATAGATATCCGTCTAAAATATACCACATCCCGCCGAGCGGATGAATAGTGCCAATTTGTTTGTCCTTTGACAATTTCTGACACACAACATTTGCCGCACACGGACCTCGCCCTGGGGCGCGGACAATACGCAGCGCATCCTGGACGTGCTGGACGAATTCGGCGTCAAGGCGACGTTTTTCGTCGTGAGCGCATGGGCGGAGCAGTACCCTGACACGGCGCAGGCGATCGTCGCGCACGGTCACGAGCTGATGAACCACTCCGCAAAGCACGATCACTACAACGCGCTGACCGCCGACCAGATCGTCGCCGACGTCAACCGCTGCAACGACGCGATCGAGGCGATCTCCGGCGTGCGGCCGTCGCTGATCCGCTGTCCCTTCGGCGAGTATGACGACCACGTGATCGCCGCGATCCGCTCCATCGGCATGGAGCCGATCCAGTGGGACGTGGAAGCATCCCGCGCCGCTTCAAGCGCCGCTGAAAAAAGAGGGAGCGCGCAGCTCCCTCTTTCCTGTTTCACGGTTTCAATTTTCAATCGCCGCTTCGGTCCTCCGCCGTCTCCATCTCCGGAGCATAAAACGCGCAGCCGCAGCGACCGTTCTTCTTGACGCGGTACAGCGCCAGATCCGCCTTCTTCGCCAGCGTTTCGACGTCCCGGCGGTTGTTGACGAACGCGCCGCCAACGCTCAGCGACACGGGCGGAAGCTCGTCCTCCGGGTGCAGCAGCTGTTCATTGACCTCGCGGATCGCCTCCGTCAGCCTGTTCTCGTCCGCCTCGCCGGCGTCGCGGATGAAGAGCGCGAACTCGTCGCCGCCGATGCGGCAGACGGCGGCGTCCTCAGAGAATCGCTCGAGCAGCGCCCGCGCGACCTTGACCAGGACCCGGTCGCCCACGCCGTGGCCATAGGTGTCGTTGACGGTCTTGAACCGGTCGACGTCCGCGAGCAGGAGCGCGAACTCGGAGAGCTGCTCATCCGCCAGCAGGAGCGAATACCCGTTCCGGTTGTAGACGCCTGTGAGCGGATCGTGCATGATGCGGTAGGACAGCTCCTGCTCGTGTTTCTGGTTCTCCAGATAGATGTCGTTGTAGGTCCGCGCGAGAAAGCGCAGCTCGGACGCGCCCGAGACCGGAAGGGGCTTGCCCTCGCGGATGAAGCGCACGTTCCTGAGCACGGGCTTGATGACCAGCAGGGAGTTGATGGCGATGATGGCGATGACGGAGGCAAACAGCACGATCTCCACGATGCGGCGCACCAAAAACGCCTCGTTCAGCGCCTCGCCCGCGATCGCCTGCTGCTCCTGCTGGGAATGCACCAGAATGTCGAGGCAGCGGCCCATCGCGTTGTAAATATCGGACTTTCTCGAGGTATAGAGGAAGTCGGACACCAGCTCCTTCGCAAAAGCCGACTGCGTGGAGGCGGGGACGTTCAGATAGCCGGAGACCACGGGCGCGCTGCGCACCTCCTCCGGAAGCGCGGAGGGGTCGAGCTTGTACGCGAGGGCCGTCAGGCGCATGGCGGAATACTCCGTGTTCATCAGCTTGACGGATTCGTTGAGCGCGCCGTACAGCTCCGTCAGCGCAGCCTCGTTCTCTCCGTTTCCGACAAAGGTCTCCACCGATCTCTCCCGCCTGCGGGTGACCTTCGCCTCCTCAAAATAGTTCTCCATGAACGAGACGTCGCCGGTCACGACGAAGTTCCGCACCTGATCGGTCAGATAGTCGGACGCCCGCTGCAGGTCATACGCGGCGCTCTGCAGCTCCACATAGCGGTCGGATACAGCGATCATCGTGTCATAGGATTCCTGCACGCGGTGCGCGGTGAACAGCAGAAGCGCGGAGGACGCCACCGCAACGGCCATCATCAGGTAGTTCAGGCCGCGCAGGGACATCGTGTGCCGCTCCGTTCTCTTCCTGTCTGCCATAGTCGTCCTTTCCCGGTATCCGGCGGAAGCCGGATCCGTCCCGCTGATCTCGCTGTGCATCTGTGCTGCTTCTCATTATACAGGTCTCGTCGGATATTGCAAATCCAGTTTTTCATCCCGGCGCTTTTTTGTCAGAATGCAAAAAAGCGCCGCCTTTTTGTGTACGGCGCGGGCAAAAGCATCCCCGCGGCGCATCGGCTCCGCTCTCGTTTCATATGCTTGACCGGGAGGTGATCCTGTGACCGTCAGGCACATACATCCGCCGGCGGCGGACGAAGCGGAGCGCCGCCGTCTCCTCGCGGCGATCGGCACGGCGCTGGTCCGGAAGCTGCGGGCAGGGCCCGCGTGATACACGCAAAGGCAGGAAAGGGGGCGGGCGCTCTGGACGCGATCTATGCGCGGCAATCCGTCGAAAAAGCGGACAGCCTCTCCATACAGGGGCAGATCGAGCTCTGCCGCCGGGAAACGGCCGGCGACGTCCGCGTCTATCAGGATCGGGGCTACTCGGGCAAAAACACGAACCGTCCCGACTTCCAGCGCATGATGGCGGACGTGGAGCAGGGGCTGATCCGAAAGATCGTCGTGTACCGGCTCGACCGCTTCTCCCGTTCGATCGCGGACTTCGGACGGCTCTGGGAGACCCTGTGCCGCCACAACGTCGCGTTAGTTTCGATCAACGAGACCTTCGACACCTCCACGCCGATGGGGCGTGCCATGCTGAACATCATCATCGTATTCGCGCAGCTGGAGCGGGAGACGACCGCCGAACGCGTGCGCGACAATTACTATCAGCGCGTCCGGCTCGGCGCGTGGCCCGGAGGCCCCGCGCCCTTCGGCTTTTCCAACGGGAGGATCGCGGACGCGAGCGGAGCGTCCGCGCCGTCGCTGCTGCCTAACGGCAGCGCGGCCGTCGTCAAGCGCATCTTTCGGGCCTACGCGGAGCCGGGCGCGACGCTCGGCAGCGTTGCGCGGGCGCTGAACCGCGACGGCGTCCACGCGCCGAAGCGGGAGGTCTGGGACAGCGCCGCGCTCTCCCGCCTGCTGCACAGCCCGCTGTATGTGATGGCGGACGAGGAGGTCCGCCTGTATTATCAGGCAAAGGGGGTGCAGATCCACGGCAGCGCCGACGCCTTCGACGGGCTGCACGCCTGCATCCTGACCGGGAAGCGCGACCGGGGCGCCGGAACGTACCGCGACGCGGGCGGGCAGCGGCTGTCGCCGTCGAACCACATGGGGCTCGTCCCCCCGGCGCTCTGGCTCGCCTGCCAGTACAAGCTGGACGAAAACCGCCGGCTCGGCGGGAACGGCCGCGGGAAGCACACATGGCTCTCCGGCCTACTCAAGTGCGCGGCCTGCGGGTACAGCGTCAAGGTCAATCCGGACGGCGGACGGTATTATCTGGTTTGCAGCGGACGGTCCAATCTAGGGGTGTGCCGGCAGTCGATACAAATCGACCTGCGGGAACTGGAGCAGAACGTCGCCGCGGAGCTGGAGCGGCTCCTGTCCGAGTGTCCGGATGCGGAGGACGCGCCGGACGATCCCTGCGCCGCGGAGCTGGGCGAGCTCGACCGCAGGATCGGCCGACTCATGGACGCGCTCGCGGCGAGCAGCGAGGTGAGCATGGCGTACGTCAACCGCGCCGTGGAGCGTCTGGAGGCGCAGCGCCGCGACCTGCTGAACGCGCAGGCGGAGCGCCGCGCGCAGCCCGCGGCGCGCCCTGGCAGGCCTCGGTTCGCAGCGCTGGACTTTGCGCAGAAAAAGCTGGCGGCGGCGCAGTTCATCCGCGAGATCCGTCTCGCCGACGAAACCGCGGAGGTGATCTGGAAGGTATAGCGCCGGCTTGAAGCTGTTCGGGACGCGGACAGCCTCGACTGGAAGGGCATCTCCGCCGCGGAGATCACAAAGCGCGTGACAGGCAGGGTCGGCTGCGGCTCCATCGTGCTGTTCCACAACGCGGGCGAGCATACGCCCGAGGCGCTGCCGGACATCCTGCGCTGGATGCGGCAGGAGGGGTACGCCGTCGTCCCGGTCTCGGAGATCCTCCTTGACGGCGACTACACCATCGACCACGAGGGTCGCCAGCACGCCGCAAAATCCGAATGACCCTCTGAATACAGCAAAAACAGCCCCATGTCGCCGTGACGTGCGGGCTGTTTTCTCCGCCTTGCGGATTTTTGGGGCGCCCCTTCGCTACAAAGATTCTTTGTGAAACTTACAAAAATATACTGTTTGCTTTGTTGTTGGACATATGCTAGGATAAAGCCACAAAAGAAAAGGCAACTTGATTCAGGCTTGATAGGAGGAATGTACCAATGGAAACCACTTTCGGTAAGAGAATCTACACCAAGGTCACCCGCCCCGATCGCGCGCTCGTCGAAAAGTTCCGCGGCATCCCCAGCAGCAACATCGCCGACATGATGAACCGCATGTACAACATGTACGGCGACCTGCGCTGCTACACGAAGGACTGCACGATGGTCGGCACCGCCATCACCGTCCACTGCTCCGAGGGCGACAACGCTCTGCTGCACCGTGCGATGGACATGGCCGAGCCGGGCGACGTCATCGTCCTCAACGGCGGCGGCTGCATGAGCCGTGCGCTCTGCGGCGAGATCATGTTCAACTACGCACACTCCAAGGGCATCGCCGGTTTCGTGCTCGACGGCTGCATCCGTGACGCCGACGCGCTCCAGAATCTGCCCTTCCCCGTCTACGCCAAGGGCGTCACCCCGCAGGGCCCGTGGAAGATCGGCTCCGGCGAGATCAACGTCCCCATCGCCTGCTGCGGCCAGGTCGTGTTCCCCGGCGACATCATCGTCGGCGACCCGGACGGCGTGGTGGTCATCCGTCCCGAGATGGCTGAGGAAGCGCTCGAGGCCGTCGCCGGCAAGTACGCCGGTGAGCTGAAGACCCTCTCGATCTACGCCGAGGGCAAGGTCCCCGATCGCACCAAGCACATCGCTCTCTACGAGAAGACCGTCGTCGACAACGGCTGCCTCGTTTACGACGAGGAGTGGCACTGAGACCCAGGTTTGAACCGCGGCAGGCAAGGCTGCGGAGCAAATAGAAAGAGTTGGCAACAATACAATATTTTTAGAAGGAGAAAAAACATGAAACGTTATCTTGCACTCGTCCTCGCGCTCGTCATGGCTTGCGGCATCCTCGCCGGCTGTGGCTCCAAGAGCACCAGCACCAGCACCGCCCCCGCCGCTTCCACCGAGTCCAGCAGCTCCTCCACCGCCGCTGAGCCCGCCAAGACCGTTGACTGGCCCGGCAAGAGCACCATCGCCGTGACCCTGCCGTACGGCGCCGGCGGCGACACCGACACCTACTGCCGTGCCCTGTTCCAGAAGGTTCAGGAGAAGACCGGCGGCACCTTCGTCATCACCAACCTGACCGGCGGTTCCGGCATCGTCGCGGCGCAGGACGTCCGCAACAAGCCCGCCGACGGCAAGACCCTGCTCTTCACCCACACCGGTTCCTCCCTCGTCCAGATGGCGACCGACACTGTTGACTTCAGCTTCATCGACGACTTCGAGCAGTGCTGCACCGTCGCTCTCGACCAGACCTACACCCTCGTCTGCATCGCTCCCGAGGGCGAGTACAAGCAGTACAGCCACGGCTGGACCAACCTCGAGGATATGCTCGCCGAGGCCAAGGCCAACCCGGGCACCGTCCGTTACTCCGCCGTGTTCGGCTCCACCACTGAGTACGTCGGCAACCGTCTCGCCACTCTCGCGGGCGTTACGTTCGACAACATTGACGTCGGCACCAGCTCCGGCGACCGTCTCGCCGCCCTCCTCGGCGGTCAGGTCGACCTCCTCGCCGTCAACTTCATGAACATTGCCGACTACGTTGAAAAGGGCGACGTGCTCGTCCTCGGCGTCATG
>Ga0129307_1001087_pt1 | contig 32958 bp, 27 predicted proteins | sample P1105metagenome_FD_94437 | JGI IMG/M metagenome (GOLD analysis project Ga0129307, IMG submission 94437) | Capybara group fecal microbial communities from Wisconsin, USA - P1105 metagenome | ecosystem: Host-associated > Mammals > Digestive system > Large intestine > Fecal | place: USA: Wisconsin...
CATCACTCACCATCACGCGACTTTACATGCTCGGAAATGCCTTTATTTACAGGTGTTTCAGGAATCTCTGAAACCAAAACAAGTTGTTTTGCTGTCAAAGAGATAGTGTAAAACACTTGAAGAGATATCTCCTTTCAAACCAAAACAACTTGTTTTGCTGTAAGCCCAAACGGGGCTATCCCGTTGTGCCTTTATGCCTTGAACTTAAGGACGACGGCACCGAGGGGCTCGAGGTCAACGGATACGTAGCAGTCGCGCGTCAACGTGCGTTTGATCTCCTTGCCACTGAGCAGGTCGATGGCTGTGACGCTCTTGCGCTCCTTGAGTTTCAGGTAGTCGAAGGCATGGGCTGGGATTGTGACATCCATCGTGGCAGGCAGATCGTCGAAATTGGCCACCACGAGCAGCACCTCGGAACCTGCCTTGCGCAAGAAAGCATACTGACGGTGGTAATCACCGTTCACATACATCAGGTCGAAAGCGACACCCTCGACGACAGCCTTCTCCGTGCGGGCGATGTTCAACACCTTATTATATATAAGGGAGAGCGCCTTCTGGTCCTTGGTGAGTTTATGCCCGAGGGCGCGCACCATCGTATCCACGCTCCAATAGTCGAAGATCGTAGTACGTCCGTCGTTGCCACTGAAGCCTTCCTTGTCCATACCGCGCTCACCGTATTCCTGACCGAAGTAAATCATCACGGGATTCTGCTGAAGCAGGGCCGAGACGACCAGTCCGGGAATGCCTCTGCGGGCGTCACCAGCGAAGAAACTACTGGCGATGCGCTGTTCGTCGTGGTTCTCAAGGAAATAGAGCATGTGGTCGCGGATATCGTCGGTCTGCTGCCAGGCACCTGTAATGGCGTGCGTGGATTGATGGCCGCACATCACCTCGCGCAGCGTGTCGTACATACCAACCTTGTCGTAGAGGTAATCGAAGCCTGCAGCCAGATAGTTGCGGTATTCTGCAGGATTATAGACCTCGCCAATAAATATGATATCGGGATAGGCAAACTTCAGTTTATCGGTGGCCCAGCGCCAGAAATCGGCAGGCACCATCTCCGCCATGTCACAGCGGAAGCCATCAACCCCCTTACGGGCCCAGAAGAGCAGGATATCCGTCATCTTACCCCATGTGTCGGGGATCGGCTTGAAGTGACCTACCCTACCGCCATAATAATCAAGGCCATAGTTCAGTTTCACCGTTTCGTACCAGTCGTTCATGCCCGGTGCATTGTGGAAACAGTCATTGCCCGTAGCCTTGGCAGGTTCCTCGTTATAGGGCTCAGCCTCTCCATGATAGAGATCGAAATAAGGCGTAAAGCGCTGACCCGGACAGTAATAGAAGTTGTTCTGGGGATCGAAGCCATTCTGCGGGTTATCGTCCTCACCCAAATCCTTCACACCCTCAGGTTTGCAGATGGAGTGATACTGGCGCGCCACATGGTTGGGCACGAAGTCGATGATCACCTTCATACCTGCCTTATGGGTACGTTCGATGAGGGCCTCAAACTCCTGCATGCGCTTATCAACGTTTGTAGCGAGGTCGGGATCGACATCATAGTAATCGGTAATGGCATAGGGCGAGCCTGCCTTACCCTTTACGATGGCAGGATGGTTCTTGGGAATGCCATAGGCTGTGTAGTCCGTCTGCGTGGCGTGGCGGATGATACCTGTGTACCATATATGGCTCACGCCCATCTCCCTGATTTTGTTCAGGGTGCTGGGCGTGAAGTCGTTCATCTTTCCACATCCGTTCTCGGCTAAGGAACCATTCTCCTTGCGGGTGGTGTTCCGATTACCATAGAGGCGGGTGAAAACCTGATAGATGATATGCTTATTCGATGCCATGGGCAGCAACTTCCTTGTTGATCTTCACAATCATACCTTGAAGGGCCTTACCAGGTCCACACTCCGTGAAGTCGTCAGCACCGTCGGCAATCATATTCTGTACGCTCTGCGTCCAACGCACGGAACTTGTCAACTGGGCAATGAGGTTGGCCTTGATCTCAGCGGGATCAGTATGAGGCTTAGCATCCACATTCTGATAGACAGGACACTTCGGGGTCTTGATCTCCGTCTGCTCGATGGCAGCCTGGAGTTCGTCCTTGGCGGGCTGCATCAGCGGAGAGTGGAAAGCACCACCCACCTTCAGCACCAGTGCACGCTTGGCACCTGCGGCCTTCAACTGCTCGCAAGCCTCCTCGATGGCCTCCACGTTACCAGAGATCACCAACTGTCCAGGACAGTTATAGTTGGCAGGAACAACGACACCCTTACCCATCTTGCTCACCTCGGCGCAAACCTCCTCGACCTTCTCGTCGGGCAGGGCGATGATGGCAGCCATCGTTGAGGGCTGTGCCTCACAGGCCTTCTGCATAGCCATAGCACGGGCATAGACCAGTTTCAGACCATCCTCGAAACTCAGGGCACCAGCAGCCGTCAGGGCAGAGAACTCACCTAAGGAGTGACCAGCCGTCATCTTGGGATCAAAGGCCTCACCCATGCAGAGGGCAGAGATCACACTGTGCAGAAAGACTGCGGGTTGCGTCACCTTCGTCTGCTTCAATTCCTCATCGGTACCGTCGAACATAATGTCCGTGATGCGATAGCCTAAGATATCGTTAGCCTTCTCAAAAAGTTCCTTTGCCAGGGGGTTGTTATCATACAGATCCTTACCCATTCCTACAAACTGTGCTCCCTGTCCGGGAAATACAAATGCTTTCATTTCTTTAAACTATAAACTTTAAACTATAAACTACAAATTCTAACCCTTTTTCCTCCCTTTCGGGGTGCAAAATTACGACATTTTTCTTAAAAAAACACCTCCGTAACCATTTTTTTACCTAAAGTCATGTGATTATCGAAAATTTTATGTAAGTTTGCACTTTAGAAAGAGAAAAGAGATAAGGAAATGAAGTTAATTGTCATTACCAGACCTACATTTTTCGTTGAGGAAGACAAGATTCTTGTCGATCTTTTCGAGGAGGGTCTTGAGAATCTCCACCTGTGCAAGCCCGGGTCGTCTCCCCTGTACTCTGAGCGCCTTCTGACATTGTTGGGTGACAGTCTGGCCAGCAAGATCACGGTGCACGGACATTTCTACCTGAAAGAGGAGTACCGCCTGCGCGGCATCCATATCGACGATGCCCATACGGAGCCTCCCTCAGGCTATAAGGGCAACATCAGCCGTACGTGCCATGCCGTGAGTGAACTCAAGGAAGCGAAGAAGCAATCTAACTACGTGTTCCTTCAGTCTATCTTCGACAGTCAAACAGTGGCCAGCGAGAAGCAGTCGTTCACTGAAGAGGAACTGAAAGAGGCCTCGCGTCAGGGGCTCATCGACAAGAAGGTGTATGCCCTGGGCGGCATGAACATCGACAACATCAAGTATGCCAAGGATCTCGGCTTCGGTGGTGTGGTGATCTGCGGTGACCTGTGGAATCGCTTCAACATCCACAACGAAATCGACTACAAAGAGTTGCTCAATCATTTTGAGAAACTTCGTAAGGCCATAGATTAATTCATATAATACATAAAAACATGAGTGATAAGAACTCCTACATGGTATTTTCGGGAACAGCCACGAAATACCTGGCAGAAAGAATCTGTCAAAGTCTGGGCTGCCCGTTAGGACAGTTGCAAATCACCAAATTCTCGGATGGTGAGTTTGCCGTATCATACGAAGAGAGTATTCGCGGACGTGACGTATTCCTTGTACAGAGCACCTTTCCGAACTCTGACAATCTGATGGAACTGCTGCTGATGATCGACGCCGCCAAGCGTGCCTCAGCCCGCACCATCAATGCTGTCATCCCCTACTTCGGATGGGCCCGTCAGGATCGTAAGGACAAGCCCCGTGTCAGTATTGGCGCCAAGTTGGTCGCCGACCTGTTGAGTGCGGCTGGTGTGAACCGTGTCATTACAATGGACCTGCACGCCGACCAGATTCAGGGCTTCTTCGATGTACCTGTCGATCATCTGTATGCCTCGAATGTGATCATCCCCTATCTGGAGTCGCTGAAACTGGACGATCTGGTGATCGCCTCGCCTGATGTGGGCGGTTCGAAGCGTGCCAACACCTATGCCAAGTATTTCGGCTGTCCGCTCGTGTTGTGCAACAAGACCCGTGCCCGCGCCAATGTGGTGGCCACGATGCAGATCATCGGTGAGGTGGAAGGCAAGAATGTCGTGATCATCGACGATATGGTAGATACGGCAGGTACCATCACCAAGGCTGCCGACCTGATGAAGGAGCATGGTGCCGTGACGGTGCGCGCCTGTGCCAGCCACTGTGTGATGAGTGGTCCTGCCAGCGATCGCGTACAGGAATCAGCCCTTGAGGAAATCGTCTTCACCGACTCCATCCCCTACACCCAGCGCTGTGCCAAGGTAAAGCAACTGTCGGTAGCCGATATGTTCGCTGAGGCTATCCGTCGTGTCATCGACAACAAAAGCATCAGTGACCTGTATATCATATAAGTCAATGAAACTCAAACTACTATACGGACTGGCCGCAGTAAGTCTTTTACTGTCGTGCCAGTCTAATTCTTTTCAGATCAACGGTATCGCGAGGACTCTTCAGGAGGGTGACACCATCTGTCTGGCCTACGACGAAGAACCGGAAAACGTCTTTGCGCAGGCCACCGTCAGTAATGGGAAGTTCGTATTCGCGGGTGAGACGGACGCCTTCAGGCTGTGTCGGGTCTATGTCAAGCAGCAGCCAGACTGCAGTGCGACATTCTTCTCGGAGCCTGGGCATATCACGATAGAGTTATACCCCCGTCCCGCTATCTCCAGGGTTTCGGGTACCAAATGTAACAACGAGTGGCAGCACCTCTCCGACTCCATCCAACTACTGACAAAGGATATCGTCAGAATCCTGCGCCATCCTGCTACAGACACCCTGACTCAGCAGAGAAATACACACGCTATTGACAGTCTGCACCGCCGAATGTCGGACTGTATCCTCCATACGGCACAACGTAATAGCGACAACCCTTTAGGACGGTACATCCAGGAAAACTACAAGAAGCCCGAGTTCAAATGAACCCGGGCTTCTCTTTATCTGTTCAGTCCTGCGACTGATTAGTTCATGGCAGGCAACTCCAACCATTTCACATAGCAGAAGTCCTGACGGTGAGGCAGGTTGCTGTTCTTCGGGAACATACGCAGAGCACTCTTGTACTGTCCGAACTGCTTCGGCTTCAACTCAGCCTCGAAAGTGTAGTTGTTGCCATCGCGGCCCGTCACCTTCAACGGCTCCACGCTGAACACCTTCTCCTCGCCTTCCTTGTCTATCAGCACATTCACCTTCTCAAGGCCGATGGCATCGTCGAGACCCTGCTCGTTGATCACGACCTTCAGGTTGTACTTCTGACCAGCCTCAGCACCAGTAGCGGGGAAGTCCCACTCGGCAGACACCATGTTGATGGCATCCCAACGCTCAGCCACGGCTTCCTTCCACTGGGCAATCTCCTTGGCCAGACGGTAGTTGTCCTTAGAGATCTCCTTAAAGCGCTTAGCCTCCTTGTTATAGAACTTCTCATAGTAGTCATCGAGTTGACGCTTCATCGTGTAATGAGGAGCAATCTGGGCAATAGAGTTCTTGATCACCTTGATCCAACCCTTGGAGATACCCTTCTTGTCCCTGTCATAATAGAGCGGTACAATTTCGTTCTCCAGCAGACTATAAATGGTAGCAGCATCCAACTGATCCTGATAGCCCTGATTCTGGTAGGTACGCTTCTCTGTCAGAGCCCATCCGGCACCCTCGCGATAGCCTTCCAACCACCAACCGTCTTTCACGGAGAGGTTCACCACACCATTCATCTCAGCCTTCTCACCAGAGGTACCTGATGCCTCGAGCGGACGCGTCGGCGTATTCATCCAAATATCCACACCAGAGACAAGACGACGAGCCAGCAGGAAGTCGTAGTCCTCCAAGAAGACAACCTTACCCACAAACTCAGGACGCTGAGAGATCTCGAAGATCCTCTTGATCAGGCCCTGACCTGCGCCATCAGCGGGGTGAGCCTTACCTGCGAAGAGGAATATAACGGGACGCTCAGGATTGTTCACAATCTTAGACAGACGCTCGAGATCGGTAAACAGCAGGTGAGCACGCTTATAAGTAGCAAAACGACGGCAGAATCCGATCACCAATGCATCGGGATTGAACTTTTCCAACAGTTTCACCACGCGTGAGGGATCACCCTGGTTCTTCAGCCATGTCTCGCGGAACTGTTCCGTCATATACTCGAAGAGTTTTTTCCTCAGCGCCTTACGGGTAGCCCAGATTTCCTCATCCGGACAGTTATAGATACCGTGCCAAATCTCCTCGTTGGACTGATCGCTCAGATGCTTCTCATCGAAGTACTTGGCATAGAGACTGCGCCACTCAGCAGCACACCAGGTGGGGAAGTGCACACCGTTGGTCACATAGCCCACGTGGTTCTCCTCAGGATAGTAGCCTGCCCAAATGGGAGCGAACATCTTCTGAGATACCCAGCCATGGAGCATCGACACACCATTGATCTCCTGACACGTGTTGCAGGCGAAGGTGGACATACAGAACTTCTCACCGTGGTCATCGGGGTTCGTACGACCCATACCGATGAACTCATCCCAGGTGATACCCAACTTAGCGGGATAGCCACCCATGTACTTACCGAAAAGACCCTCCTCGAAGTAGTCATGACCAGCGGGCACTGGTGTATGAACGGTATAGAGACCTGATGCACGAACCAGTTCCAAAGCCTGATTGAAGGTCAGTCCATCTTCCTCGATATAGTCGCACAGACGCTGCAGGTTGCAGAGGGCAGCATGTCCCTCGTTACAGTGATAGATATCCTTCTTGATGCCGAGTTTCTTCAGCAACAGCATACCACCGATACCCAACAGGATCTCCTGCTTCAGACGGTTCTCCCAGTCACCACCATAGAGAGCGTGAGTGATGGGCTTGTCGAAGTCTGAGTTCATCTCGTTATCTGTATCCAACAGATAGAGTTTCACACGACCAACATTGACACGCCATACGTAGGCATGCACCATATAGTTGGTGTAAGGCACGTCAACCACCAGCGGGTTACCGTCCTTGTCGAGTTGACGCTCGATAGGCAGTGAACCGAAGTTCTGGCTCTCGTAGTTGGCAATCTGCTGTCCGTCCATAGAGAGGCTCTGTGTGAAGTAGCCAAAACGATAGAGGAAGCCAACGGCACACATATCGACATTAGAGTCGGAAGCCTCCTTCACATAGTCACCAGCCAGCATACCCAGACCACCAGAATAAATCTTCAGGGCAGAGTGGATACCATACTCCATACAGAAGTAGGCCACAGACGGGCGCTTGGCATCGGGCTTCACATCCATGTACTTGCGGAACAAGTCATAGACATTCTTGACACGCTTCATCAGCGCCTTATCCTTGACAATATCTTCCTTACGTTCAAAACTCAGTCGCTCCAAGAGCATCACAGGATTGTGCTTCACGTCATGGTAAAGCTCAGGGTCGAGGTCGCGGAACAAGTCACGTGCCTCATAATTCCATACCCACCACATGTTGTGGGCAATCTCGTCCAAGCACTTCAGTTCCTCGGGAAGACTCGACTTAACAATCAGTTCCTTCCACTGAGGGGCATTTGCATAATCTGCTTTAATTTTCATGATTTCTCAAATTTTGTATTTGAATTCTTATTTTGTTTACTTTCACTCTTCACTTTTCTTTTTCCTGGCCTCAGCCTTGCTGAGGGCAATGTCGTAGGCTTCGTAGTAGTATTTAATAAACTCACACCACAATGCCTTCTTTGACAGATCACCAGCATTCTTACGACAGGCATCCACCTGCTTCTTCGTCATCACGGAGTAATCAGCCACCGTATCCTTGATAATATCAGCCACCTCGGAATAGTTGTAGTCCGTGCGATGGATCACTTTCACACCATCCTTGATAGTTCCCTCATGCCCAAAGACACTATTGGCCCACAGGCCAAAACCTGCCAGATCTGTAGTGATACAGGGCACTTTGAAGGCGATAGCCTCCAACGGGGTATAGCCCCAAGGCTCATAATACGACGGATAGATGCAGAGGTCGTTGCCCAATACGATATCATAATAGGACATATTCACGATACCATCGTTACCGTCCAGATAACAGGGCAGGAAGATCACCTTCACCTTGTCCTCCTGACGGTTGTGCATATCGTAATACTTCAGCATGCCCAACACATTGTCATGGCTCATATTATGGAGCCAGTGCGTCACCTGGGGCACGTCGAGCGGTGTGTCGTATTTCTTACCACTCTTCAAACGCTCCTGGAGATCCTTACGGGGCTCTCCCACCCAACCAGGCACTTCGATAAAGGCCACCACCTTCTTCTTCAGGTCACGATCCCTCAGCAAGCGGTTCATGGCCTCAACAAATACATCGATACCTTTGTTGCGGAACTCATAACGTCCAGACGTCGAAATGAGCAGTGTGTCATCGTCAAGATCCTCTCCTAACAACGCATTAGCGATATCCAGCATCTTACGACGGGCGATACTGCGCTTACGGGTAAACTTCTGCGCACTGGGTACAAAACTGTCATCAAAACCATTAGGCAAAACGACATCCACAGGTTTATCCAACAGTTCCACACACTCCTTGGCCGTGATGTCACTCACCGTCGTAAAACAATCCACATAGTGAGCCGTCTGCTTCTCGATGGAGTGTTTCGACTGCATGTTCAACTCACCAGCCATCTGATCCCCGTTGTAAGCAAACAGATAGTCATAGAGCGGTTTCATATTACCAGCTATCGAACGTCCAATGCTCGTGGCATGGGTCGTGAAGATAGTACCGATCTGTGGCAGTTTGTTATTAATATACAGGGCACCCAGACCACACATCCATTCGTTGGCATGGTAGATGACTTTCTGCTTTTCATCCAGATAATGATTGTAGAAGCTCTCCACTACCAGAGCGGCAGCATATGAGAACATAGAGGCTTCGTCATAGTCGCCATAGGCATGCAGTGAATCCACACCATAGGTCTCCCACAACCAACCGTATATCTCATTCTTCTTTTCAAAATATGGATTAAAATCCACGAGAATGGCGATAGGCTCTCCAGGAACCGTCCAACGGCCTACCCTTACCTTGAGCCCCTGCTCTTCCGCCTCCCTTTGCCAATCGACAAAGAGAGAGGAGTCCTCTTTGAAATAAGGACTTTCTTGCTCTTTCCAAAAATCAGGACCGATGAAAACAATCTTATCCTGAAGTGCCTCTTGTAGGGTCTTGGCACGTGTCGAAAGGACTGTATAGATTCCCCCTACCTTATTGCAGACTTCCCAACTTGACTCGAAGATGTAGTCTGGCATTAATTGCTTATTTGCCATAATTAACCTATAATTGGCGGCAAAGTTACTTAAAAATTTCTAAAATCAGCAACCATTTCTCGCATTTTTTTAGTTAATTCTCGCAAATAATGACATAGATTAGTATCTTTGTCAGCAAAAAAGAAAAAGTGTGAATATGAAGAAGTTAATCGTTATATTACTGATCTTCCTTCCAAGTTACAACCTCATGGCACAAGACGCCATCGAACCATTCCGCGCGTACCTATATAATAATGAGTATGAAGTCTATCTCCGCATTGACTTCTATGACGAAACCATCACCGTACCAGGACAGGATCTCTATGGACAACTGCCTGGCTATCTCGGAAAAAAGAACAATACCTTCTGCTGGATTATCACCTCTGCAAAGATACAGGATCGAACCGCCCATCTTGCCATGATCAATGATTATGGAAGTGAGGATCTCACTGCCATACTTACGGCGAAAAGCGATTCACTCTATGAGTTAAGACAAGTAGAGGGAAGCACATTGAAAGTCCCCAAGAACGGGAAATGGCAGAAACTGCCCAAGGCGCTTGAGTTCAAGCGCCAAAGATAGCGTTTACTTGATCACTCATTTTGCAGCATATGAATAAGAAAGATAGATACGAGAGGGTTCTGGCTCACTTCCGCGAAAAGATGCCGGATGTGAATACTGAGTTAGAGTTCGGTAGTGTTTTCCAGTTACTGGTGGCCGTCATCCTGAGTGCGCAATGTACTGACAAACGCATTAATCAGGTAACACCTGAGTTGTTCCGACATTATCCTGATGCAAAGACAATGGCAAAGGCTGAAGCAGACGACATCTTGGAATATATCAGCAGTGTATCTTATCCTAACAGCAAAGCCGACCACCTCGTAGCCATGGCTCGTGCCCTCGTAGAGCACCATCATGGTGAAGTGCCTTCAGATATGAATGCCTTATTGGATCTCCCAGGCGTAGGTCGCAAGACTGCTAATGTCGTACAGAGCGTCGCTTTCGGCAAAGCCACGATGGCCGTCGATACACATGTGTTTCGAGTATCCCATCGCATAGGTCTGGTGTCGAAGAGTGACAACACACCCTATAAGGTCGAGCAAGCCCTCATCAAACATATACCCGAGGAAGATATCCCTCGGGCACATCATTGGTTACTGCTCCACGGCCGCTACGTCTGTACCTCCCGCAAGCCTCATTGCGACAAGTGCGACATAGCCTCGTTATGTCTGAAAGCGATATGAACAATTAGGTTTTATTTGCGGGGAACGGGGCGAGAAGTGGCGCGCTGATGACCCCAGTTGCGGAAAGCACGGCGATGGAAACGGTCTTCAGCAATGATAGCATCAAAAACCTTTGAGGGCTGAAGCACTTTGAAGAACTTATTGTGATAGGTCTGCTGGATGACTTTTAACTCCAGTTCGTAACTATCACGCTTCTGCACAACTTTCTTGATCTCTTCTTCGTTTGAGGGGCGTTGGCTGCACTCCTTTTTGATCTTCTCATAAACCACACGTTGCTTCGCATGCATCTCACGCAGCAGAGGGAAGAATTTTGTGGCCTCGTCGCTGGTAAGCTTTGCTTCCTGCGTAATAAACTGCTCCATATCGGCCTGGAACTTCTCTGGAGAGAACTTCTGTGGTTCATCTGCCTTCGCTGCGGTAAAGGAAAGCAGGCAGAAAGTTATGCATAACAGAATCTTCATGATGGTTGAACTTTTTTAGTTTTCTGAAAGAAGCGCGTAGATATCGTGATTGTCGAGCATCATGTAATCAGCTGCCTCGTCAAATTCATCATAGACTTCCTGCTGGGGCGTAGTAACAAGAGCAGCTTCATGTTTAGGCTCTTCCGACAATGCCAGATAAGCACCTGTACAGATCAACAGCGCACAGATACTGGCAGCAGCATAGAATATCGGACGTAACCAGATTGACTTTGCCTTAGGCTGGCGCTTAGGCAAAGAATTCATAAACTGCTCTGGGAACTGGTCAAAATAACCATCGGGAACCAGAAATGGATTCCGCTTCCCTACTCGATCTTCTATGTACTTCTCTTCTTTCATCGCATATATGACGTATCAATATACAAAAGGTTTAATCACGTGATTTAAAATAATCGGAAATTTTCTTCACGGCTATATGATAGGACGCCTTAAGCGCACCCTCTGAGGTGTTGAGCAATTGACTGATCTCACTATATTTCTTTTCTTCAAAATACCGTAACAGGAAAACGGTACGTTGTACATCAGGCAGTGTGGCTATCGCCTCCTGCAACATGGCTTCTGCCTCAGAACCATCGAAGTATTCATCCGCTATGAATGAACTACTCGAAATATCATCCATACTGACAGTCTGTTGTTTACGGCGACGCAGGAAATCCAGACTTTCATTAATGGCAATACGGGATAGCCATGTACTTATCTTCGCATCACCATGAAAAGAATCGAGACCGTTCCATGCTTTCAGGAATGCATTCTGCAACACATCATTCGCATCGTCATGTACCAGAACAATCCTTCGGATCATCCAATACAATTGTTCTGAATAGCTACGCACAAGCAGTTCAAAACCCTTTCGCTGTGTTGCTGCATCAGAAAGCAACCGCTTTATTTGCTGTTCATCGCGATCGTCCATAGTTAAATAACCATATTAGATGCTATTTGAGCAGGAAAGGAGAACCCGCCTGACTGATGACTTTATCATATCCATATAAATCTGGCCAAGTCTCAACGAAGCCTGTCCCAGGATTAGGATAAACGGTATAATATATAATGTACACAGGTACATTTGGAGTTACTTGCTGGTAAGTGAGCAATTTGAACGGACGAGGATCCTCTTCATGTTCCTTTATATAGTTACGTCCTCGTTCTGTCTCAGGTTTTAGATCCATAGAGATACGAAGACGATCTTTCAGCCAATCATCGGCATCAGGTAAGAGGAAACACGCCAAATCAAAGGGCTTCTGCACGCGCACACAACCATGTGAAAGCGTTCTGTTATCACTATTAAAGGCTCCCCTGTTACTGGTGTCGTGCAGATAGACATCAAAATTGTTGGGGAAACGGAAAACAATACGACCTAAGGAGTTCCCCACTCCACCTTTCTGTCCAACACGCAGACGACCTGATTTCAGTTGTTCTGGTTTGACAGTAGCAGGACGAAGGGTGTCACCAGAACTACGATCAATGATATAATAGCGACGTTTGGCGAAATAAGCAGAGTCTCCTCCATGATGCGCCACCTCGGTATCAATGATATTCTTTGGAATAAGCCATTCCGGATTAACCTGCATATATTTGATCGCGCTATGTAGCAGGGGGGTCTTTGTGGCTCTTGCACCACAGACAATGCGCATATTAAGAACAGAGTCACCTCCTACAGCCCACAACTGCAAGGATGGAATATTCACTATAACCCTACGGCCATTTTCCTCTGGCTGCTTCATTTTCCACCTGCATCGCTCCATGTTCACAGCCAGACGATGACGGGCTTCTGCGTCGGTGGTTCTTTCCAGTTCTCGCTGAAGTATCTGATACAGTCTGGACGAGGGCTGTGAAGTTCTGAGATAGTCCATACGTGCCACACCTTCAGCACCTAACTTCTCAAGGGCTTCCTGATAGTCTGTGGTCTCGATTTCGTAATCAAAGAGGCGTGCATAACCACCCTTGGGCTTAAAGTCTATCTTGTTCAGCAACTTATCTGGATTTGTAAAACCATAGCGCAGACCACCAGTGTAGCGTACAAAGGCTTTCGAGAGATAATAATCCAGACGAGGTAACACTTCGTTAATGCTGATGCCCACAGAATCGAATGCAAGACAATGAACAATCCGCAAATCCTCAGCAATCTGGGGCAGATAAAACGAAGTAGTATCGAGCGCATGCTTTGGTAGTTCATTACGCAAGAAAGCCAATAGCGAATCAGCCTCAGGAACGACACCCAATCTTGAGAACCATAACGGTTTATCCTCAAGTTTCTCGATGCTTGCATAACGCGCTTTCACAGCCTTATCGCCTTCCCAGACGACAGAATCCGTTTTCAATAAACTATCCAAATGATGCTCTAACTGCAAAGTGTCGAGCGAATAGACATATTCACCAAAAGCAGAGAGTTCAGATTCTAAAGGCCCACGGTTTCCACTAACACAGGAATCCAAGAGCAGACAGGCACCCGATAGTAATAAAACTAATGAATGGAAACCTTTCTTACGACCTTGCCCACCTTGACGATATAGCAACCTTTAGGAATATTCAATTCAAACTTCTGTGCAGGACTGTCAATCTGCTCTTCAAAAACCTTGTTTCCTGTGAGTGAAACGACTTCTATAGTCATTCCTTCACCACCATATACATAAACAGATCCTTGTGAAACAGATATAGTCACTTCTGAATCCTGAAAATCCATGATGCCTATAGCATATTCTTTCAATACGCTGGAATTGGCCGTTACAGGAACGAACAGGACAAGAGCCAGAACGGCTGATAATATGAATACAATTCTCTTCATACGCATAAAACCTATGCAAAAGTATGAAAAAAAAATGAATCCACCAAATAATTCAGCAAAAAACTGTCATTTTTGACTATTAAACGTCAAAAATATCCATTTCGTTCGTCAAAAACGTGTTCTCAAACACTTCTTTTGCCTCGTTCAGCAATATTCGTTCATCTTCATATCTGGAACTGTAATGACCCAGAAGCAACTTGCCGACCTTGGCTTCAAGGGCAACCTTCGCAGCCTGGCGTGCTGTCGAATGATAGTATTTCTCAGACTGTGGTATATGATCATCACCGTATGTGCTTTCATGGTACAAGGTATCTATCCCTGCTAACTGTTCATGGAGATGGGGCATATAGCGGGTATCACTGATATAGGCATAACTGCGCGGTTTATCAGCAGGAACGACAAGACGACTGTTAGGAATCACCTCCCCATCTGCAGTTGTCCAGCCTGCTCCATTCTTGATATTCCCGGCCTGACTGATAGGAATATTGTAACAGTCCATCATATCCCGGCGGATATGGGGCAACGTAGCCTTTTCCTTAATCAGATAGCCACAGCAGGGAACGCGGTGCTCCAATGGGATACTCTCAACCACGATACTTCTGTCCTCATAGACCGTCTGCCTCTTTGTGGTTTCAACTGGATAGAAAACAACCTCAAATCCCAGATCATGGGTGAAGAACTGAATCTGTCGGTCCAGTTCTTCACCCAGTGCTTTTGGACCATGGATATGCAGGCGGGCAGTACGCCCCAAAAGACCAAAGGTAGAGATCATACCGATAAGTCCGAAACAATGGTCTCCATGAAGGTGGGTGATAAAGACATGACTCAGTTTCGTAAAACGGACATGACTCTTACGCAACTGCATCTGCGTGCCTTCTGCACAGTCAAGCATCAACACCTTATCACGCACCTCCACTACCTGAGATGAGGCGTTATGACGAAGGGTGGGAAGCGCACTTCCACACCCTAAGATATGTACCTTAAACGGTTCCACCAATTTGATATTATATCTTATTGAACTCGTCGTTTGTATCTTCAAGTTCCAGACCATGGAGATCCAATTTCGGCTTTTCCTTCCAACGATTGTATTCGAAAGTCTCTGTCTCGTCTTTGGGCTTGCCGATTGTACGATATGCCAAGGTGTCTGGACCAAGAGTCAGAATCTCATAGCGGTTTTCTTCCTCCTCATCACCACCGCCTTCACGTACCAGCAGGATTTCCAGATCACCATTGAAGATTTTCCACGTACGGTAGATGATGGTGCTTTGATCTATACTCTCAGCCACGCCACCTTCCTTAATGCGGATACCTATTTCATCACTGCCATCCAAAGGATCCGGCATAACCCAATCACCCAACAATGTATTCAGATTAATAACAATCTGTGCATCCTGAGTATCCTTGTCAACAACAACAGCCACACGATCTGCGACCTGCAAGCCACCAAAGACCTTACCACTTTCCGATGCTTTTTCGAGATTCAAGCGCAAGGTATCACCACTATCCGTGATCATCTCAAGCGTATTCATGGCCGTTCCTTCGGTACAAATACCATAAATCGTCTTGTCACGCGGTATCAGGTCCTCAACGGATACTGAATCTTTTTCTACAGCAGCCTGCTGCTTTCCACTACCGCCACAACTGCCGAGTACAGATAAACTGGCAACTAAAACAAATAAAAAAGATACTTTTTTCATAACACCTATTTTTATATTATTGATTATCTTTCATTTTTTCCTTGGCCTCATTCCATAAAGCGTCCATCTCCTGAAGCGTCATATCTTTCAGAGGCTTACCGATCTTAATGCTATGATCCTCAATATAATTGAAACGATCGATAAACTTTCGGTTTGTCTTTTCTAAAGCATTATCCGGATTCATTTTGTATAGTCTGGCGGCATTAATGACAGAGAACAGGAAATCTCCTAATTCCTCCGTAGAGTGCTCTTTATCTTCCTTGGACAGTTCAACCTCCAACTCATCCAGTTCTTCACGAACCTTTTTCCACACATCCTGACGGTCTTCCCAGTCAAAGCCCACATTCCGAGCCTTATCCTGAATACGATAGGCCTTGATCAGACTCGGCAGGGCCTCTGGCACGCCAGAAAGCACACGTTCGTTACCATCCTTTTCCTTGAGTTTGATCTGTTCCCAGTTTTCCAATACCTGTGTGACGGTAGTCGGTTTCTTATCCTTTGTCGGTGCTTCATCCTCAGGCACATACGGCAGGGGCTTGGGATTCTCGGCATCAATCTGTGAGGGATGATAGACATGCGGATGACGGGTAATCATCTTCCGTGTCAGAGCATTACAGACATCAGCCATGTCGAATTGATCCTTCTCTTCGGCAATCTTCGCGTAGAAACAGATATGCAGCAGCACATCGCCCAACTCCTTGCAGATATCATGGATATCGTTCTTGATGAGGGCATCGCAAAGTTCGTAGGTCTCCTCGATGGTATTGGGTCTCAGACTCTCGTTCGTCTGCTTCTTGTCCCATGGACAATTAGCCCTCAACGCATCCAGTACGTCAAGAAAGCGCCCGAAAGCCTGCATTTTTTCTTCTTTTGTGTGCATATTTTATTAAATATTGTGGCAAAGATACAACTTTTCGCTGGATTTTTACTAATTTTGCAGCGATTTTTGAAAATAATTAAACAAAATATGGAACTTGCAAGTAAATATGACCCAAAAGAGGTCGAATCGAAATGGTATCAGTACTGGCTTGACCACAAACTTTTCGCCAGCAAACCCGACGGACGTGAACCTTACACCATCGTTATCCCACCGCCCAATGTAACAGGTGTGCTCCACATGGGACACATGCTCAACAATACGATTCAGGATATCCTGGTGCGTCGTGCCCGCATGGAGGGCAAGAACGCCTGTTGGGTACCTGGTACTGACCACGCCTCGATTGCCACTGAGGCCAAGGTGGTGAAGAAACTCGCCGAACAGGGCATTAAGAAGCACGACCTCACCCGTGATCAGTTCCTCGAGCACGCCTGGGACTGGACTCACGAGCACGGCGGTATCATCCTGAAGCAGTTGCGCCGTCTGGGTGCCAGTTGCGACTGGGACCGTACGGCCTTCACCATGGACGAGACGCGTAGTAAAAGTGTCATCAAGGTATTCGTTGACCTCTATAACAAAGGCTTGATCTATCGTGGTCTGCGCATGGTCAACTGGGATCCCAAGGCACTGACAGCCCTCTCTACCGAGGAGGTGGTCTATAAGGAGGAGCAGAGCCATCTGTTCCACCTGAAATATTATGTGGATAGTCTGACGCAACTCGACAACGAGGAGGCACTGAAGGCCGATGGTAATATCATCCACAAGGATGGCAAGGGTTACTATGCCGTCGTAGCCACCACCCGTCCTGAGACCATCATGGGTGATACCGCCATGTGTATCAACCCCAAGGATCCCAAGAACCAATGGCTGAAAGGTCGCAAGGTCATCGTTCCGCTGGTGAACCGTGTGATTCCTGTCATCGAGGACCGTTACGTGGATATCGAGTTTGGTACGGGTTGCTTGAAGGTGACACCTGCCCACGATACCAACGACTATATGTTGGGTAAGACCCATAACCTCGAGACCATCGACATCTTCAATCCCGATGGTACCATCAGTGAGCAGAGTCCCATCTACGTCGGCATGGACCGTATGGACTGCCGTAAGCAGATTCAGAAGGATCTGCAGGAGGCTGGTCTGATGGAGAAGATCGAGGATTATACTAATAAGGTGGGCTACTCTGAGCGTAACCCGGACACTCCCATTGAGCCGCGTCTCTCACTGCAGTGGTTCCTCAAGATGCAACACTTTGCTGACATCGCCCTGCCACCCGTGATGACCGGTGAGATGAAGTTCTATCCTGAAAAGTATAAGAACACCTATAAGAACTGGCTGGAGAATATCCAGGACTGGTGTATCTCCCGTCAGTTGTGGTGGGGTCACCGTATTCCTGCCTACTATTATAATGAGAACGATGACTATGTCGTAGCCGAGACGCGTGAAGAGGCTCTCAAACTGGCTCAACAGAAGGATCCGAAGGTGACGGATGCAGACCTGCGTCAGGACGAGGATGCCCTCGACACCTGGTTCTCATCATGGCTCTGGCCTGTCTCGCTCTTCGACGGTATCAACAACCCTGGCAATGAGGAGATCAAATACTACTACCCCACCTCCGACTTGGTGACCGCTCCCGATATCATCTTCTTCTGGGTGGCCCGCATGATCATGGCTGGTGAGGAGTACATGGGAACCTTCCCCTTCAAGAACGTCTATTTCACAGGTATCGTCCGCGACAAGTTAGGTCGTAAGATGTCGAAGTCGTTGGGCAACAGTCCCGATCCTATCGAACTCATCGAGAAGTTCGGTGCCGACGGTGTACGTATGGGTATGATGCTCTCTGCTCCTGCTGGTAACGATATCCTCTTCGACGAGGCTCTCTGCGAACAGGGACGTAACTTCAACAATAAGATCTGGAACGCTTTCCGTCTCGTGAAAGGATGGAAGGTGGCAGATATCGAACAGTCTGAGGCCGGCAAAACAGCCACCACGTGGTTTGAGGCCAAACTGCGCCAGACCAATGCCGAAGTTGACGACCTCTTCAAGAAATATCGTATCTCCGAGGCCCTGATGGCGGTTTATAAACTCTTCTGGGACGAGTTCTCCAGTTGGTATCTGGAGATGGTGAAGCCCGCCTACGTCAATGGTGAGGCACAACCCCTCGACAAACAGACCTACGACAAGACCCTCGAGTTCTTCGAGATTCTGTTGAAGATGCTCCATCCGTTCATGCCGTTCATCACCGAGGAACTGTGGCAGCACCTCTACGATCGTCAGGAGGGAGAGTCGATCATGCGCGACAAACTGGAACTCCCCGCTCCTACTGAGGCAGACAACCAACTCGCCGCCCAGATCGAGAACGTGAAGCAGATCGTCTCTGGTGTCCGTATGGTGCGTTCCTCCAAGAACATTGCTCCGAAGGAACAACTCGAACTGCAGGTGGTGGGCCAGAACGACTACGCCGACTTCTATCCCGTCATCATCAAGATGGCCAATCTGAGCGCTATCAATATTGTTGTAGAGAAAGATCCGACGGCCTCCGCCTTCATGGTAGGTACCGACGAGTTTGCCGTTCCCCTTGGCAATATGATCGATGTAGAGGCTGAGATCCAGAAGATGGAGGCACAACTCCAGCACCTCGAAGGATTCCTCGCTGGCGTGAAGAAGAAACTCTCCAACGAGCGTTTCGTGGCTAACGCCCCTGAACAGGTCGTAGCCCTGGAGCGTAAGAAGCAGAGTGACTCCGAGGAGAAGATCGCCTCACTGAAAGAATCCATCGCTGCATTAAGAAACAAATAAAAACAACCAATATTAATATGAAGAAAGAACTGAAGAAGGTGCTTGTTCTTGGCTCGGGCGCCTTGAAAATCGGACAAGCCGGTGAGTTCGACTACTCTGGCTCCCAGGCTCTGAAAGCACTTCGTGAGGAAGGCATCAAGAGTGTGCTCGTCAACCCCAACATCGCAACCATCCAGACCTCGGAAGGTATTGCCGACAAGGTGTATTTCCAGCCGGTGAACACCCATTTCGTGACAGAGATCATCAAGAAGGAGCGTCCTGACGGTATCCTGTTGGCCTTCGGTGGTCAGACCGCCCTGAACTGTGGTACGGAACTCTACCTGAACGGTACACTGAAGGAATATGGTGTAGAGGTATTAGGTACGAGCGTGGAGGCCATCATGAACACAGAGGACCGCGACCTTTTCGTGAAGAAGTTGGGTGAGGTCGATCTGAAGGTACCCGTGTCTCACGCCGTGGAGTCGATGGAAGATGCCCTCAAGGCCGCCCACGAGATCGGCTTCCCGATTATGATCCGTTCTGCCTACGCCCTCGGTGGTCTTGGCTCAGGTATCTGTCCCGACGAGAAGACCTTCATCGAACTGGCTGAGTCAGCCTTCACCTTCGCCCCGCAGATCCTCGTCGAGGAGTCTCTGAAGGGTTGGAAGGAGATCGAGTTCGAGTGCATCCGCGATGCCAACGACCGTTGCTTCACCGTGGCTTCCATGGAGAACTTCGACCCCCTCGGCATCCACACGGGTGAGTCGATCGTCGTCGCTCCTACCTGCTCACTGAAGGAGGATCAGGTGAAGATGCTGCAGGAGATCACCATCAAGTGTGTGAAGCACCTGAACATCGTCGGCGAGTGCAACATTCAGTTCGCCTTCAACGCCATCACCAACGACTACCGTATCATCGAGATCAACGCCCGTCTGAGCCGTTCTTCTGCTCTGGCTTCCAAGGCCACGGGTTATCCCCTCGCCTTCGTCGCTGCCAAGATTGCCCTCGGCTACACGCTCGATCAGATCGGTGAGATGGGGACGACATCATCTGCCTACGTCGCTCCAAGCCTCGACTATATGATCTGTAAGATTCCCCGTTGGGACCTCACTAAGTTTGCTGGTGTCAGCCGTCTGATTGGTTCGTCCATGAAGTCCGTGGGTGAGATCATGAGTATCGGCCGCAGCTTTGAGGAGATGATGCAGAAGGGTCTGCGTATGATCGGACAGGGCATGCACGGTTTCGTAGGCAACGACCATACGAAGTTCGATGACCTCGACGATGCCCTGGCTAATCCTACCGACTTGCGTATCTTCGCCATCGCCCAGGCACTTGAAGAGGGATATTCCATTGAGCGCATCGAGGAACTCACGAAGATCGACGTCTGGTTCCTGGAGCGTCTGAAGCATATCGTGGATCTGAAGCACGAGCTGATGAAATACAACAAACTCGAGGAGTTGCCCGACGAACTGCTCTTAGAGGTGAAGCGCTGTGGCTTCTCTGACTTCCAGATTGCCCGTTTCGTGCTGAAGTCACAGAAGACCAATATGGAGAAGGAGAACCTCGAGGTGCGCAAGTACCGTAAGCAGAAGGGTATCGTACCTTCCGTGAAGCGCATCCCCACGGTGGCCTCTGAGCATCCCGAACTCACCAACTACCTCTATTTCACATACACGCACACACCCGCCTTTGGTGATCCTACAGGTGAGAAATATGTGGCAGCCCACGACATCAACTACTACAACCACGAGAAGTCTGTCGTGGTATTGGGCTCTGGTGCCTATCGTATTGGTTCGTCCGTAGAGTTCGACTGGTGTTCCGTGAACGCCATCAACACGGCCCGCAAGTTAGGTTATAAGAGTATCATGATCAACTACAACCCCGAGACCGTTTCTACCGACTACGACATGTGCGACCGTCTCTATTTCGACGAACTGTCGATGGAGCGCGTGCTCGATGTCATCGATCTCGAACAGCCACGTGGTGTGGTGGTCTCCGTAGGAGGTCAGATCCCCAACAACCTCGCCATGAAACTCCACCGTCAGGGTGTGCCCGTATTGGGTACGTCACCTGTGGATATCGACCGTGCAGAGAACCGCGACAAGTTCTCGGCCATGCTCGACAAACTGGGCATCGACCAGCCCGCATGGCAGGCGCTGACCTCGTTCGACGATGTGAAGGAGTTCGTAGCCAAGGTGGGCTATCCCGTACTGGTTCGTCCGTCGTATGTGCTCTCTGGTGCTGCCATGAACGTCTGCTACGACGAAGAAGAGTTGCACCGTTTCCTGAATATGGCTACCGAGGTGTCGAAGGAGTTCCCCGTGGTGGTGTCTAAGTTCATGACCGAGACCAAGGAGATTGAGTTCGACGCCGTGGCCGACAAGGGCGAGGTCGTCGAGTACGCCATCTCCGAACATGTGGAGTATGCTGGTGTGCACTCTGGTGACGCCACGATGGTATTCCCTGCCCAGAACATCTACTTCTCGACGATCCGTCAGATTAAGAAGATCGCGCGTAAGATCGCTGCCGAACTGAATATCTCTGGTCCGTTCAATATCCAGTTCCTGGCCAAGAACCGTGAGGTGAAGGTCATCGAGTGTAACCTCCGCGCCTCCCGTTCGTTCCCCTTCGTATCGAAGATCCTGAAGCGCAACTTCATCGAGACGGCTACGAAGATCATGCTCGACGCCCCCTATCAGCGTCCTGACAAGAGCGAGTTCGACATCGACCGTATCGGTGTGAAGGCCAGCCAGTTCTCTTTCGCCCGTCTGCAGAATGCCGACCCTGTCTTGGGTGTGGATATGAGTTCTACTGGTGAGGTTGGCTGCTTGGGCGACGACCTGAACGAGGCCCTGCTGAACTCGCTGATCGCAACCGGTTACTCCATTCCTAAGGATGCCGTGCTGATCTCCTCTGGTGGTGCCAAGGGTAAGGTGTCTCTCTTAGAGCCCGCCCAGCAACTCGCCAAGAAGGGTTACACCATCTACGCTACTGGTGGTACGGCTAAGTTCTTCAACGACAACGGTGTGAAGGCGGTGGCTGTCGCATGGCCCGACGAGGATGGCGACAACAACGTGATGGATCTCATCTCGCAGCATAAGGTGGGCTTGGTGATCAACGTGCCTAAGAACCACACCAGCCGTGAGTTGACCAACGGTTACAAGATCCGTCGTGGTGCCATCGACCACAATATTCCTCTGATGACCAATGTCCGTCTGGCCAAGGCCTTCATCGAGGCCTTCACCGCCATGAACCTCGACGATGTGAAGATCAAGTCCTGGCAGGAGTATAATGCTTAACGACGAGTATAAGACGATTAAGACCGAAGGCGAGGGCTACTACACCGACAAGCGTAGCAAGTTCCTCGCCTTCGCTCATCATGTGGAGAGCGTCGATGAGATCAAGGAGATCCTTGCCGGCTATCGCAAGAAATACTACGACGCCCGCCACGTCTGCTATGCCTATATGCTCGGTCCTGAGCGCACGGAGTTCCGTACCAACGATGATGGTGAGCCCTCCTCCACAGCCGGCAAGCCCATCCTCGGACAGATCAACTCACAGGAACTCACGGATATACTCATCGTCGTGGTGCGTTACTACGGGGGTGTGAACCTCGGCACCAGCGGTCTGATCGTCGCCTATCGCGAAGCCGCTGCCGATGCCATCGCACACTGCACCATTGAGACCCGTCAGGTCGAAGAGGTCATTACCTACTCCTTCGCCTACCCCATGATGAACGATGTGATGCGCATCGTCAAAGAGATGAACCCGCGTATCGTCTCGCAATCCTACGATAATACCTGCGAGATCCGTCTCAGCATCCGCCAGTCAGAAGCCGAAGCCCTCAGAAACAAACTGTCGAAACTGTCCTTCGAATAGATATGTCTTTCCTCAACAGAAAATACCCGTTCCCACAGAGCAGTCACTGGCTGAGAGACTGCGCCATCTACTGCGCCATCGTATTTCTGATTCTCTACCTGCTGCAGCCCTTCGGGTTCAGCATGTATCAGGGCAACAAACTGCTGTTAGCCCTGCTGTTCGGCGCTGTCACCTTCGGCTGCTGTCTGTCGTACGGATTCGTTGAGCGGCCCCTCATTCAGCGTGTCTCGCCTTGGCGCATCTGGCACGAGGCACTGTCTATATTAGCGTTGATCCTGTTTATCGGCATCTGCAACTTCCTGGTGTGCTCAGTGGTGTTTGATTTCCCAATCACACTCAGTTCCTTCCTGATGTTCCTCTACTGGACGCTGATTATCGGTATGATCGTGACGGTATGCTCCATCAGTCTGAACTATTACCGCCATCTGCGCAACCAGTTGGAGACGCTGCTCAACAAGACCACGGAGCAGCAGACGGGCATCGTCATCACCATCCACGACACCAACGTCAGGGGCAACGACCTGCAACTACCCATCAACGACCTGCTGTATATCGAGGCCCAGAAGAACAATGTGGCCGTGAGTTACGTGACGGACGACAAGATTGCCACCACGGAACTGCACACGACACTCAGCGCTGTGCTCGACGACCTGAAGGCGTATGAGAACATCTTCCAGTGCCACCGCTCGTTTGTGGTCAACCTGAACAATATCACCTCTGCCCAGGGCAACTCCAACGGTTACCAGTTGAAGTTGGGAAAATGCACGACGATGGTGCCCGTTTCCCGTACCTACGTGCCGAAACTCAAGTCGTTTATCGCTTAGTCACTCATCCTTTTTCTTAGTCATTCGTCCACTGGCATAGTCTTCTGTCAGCCGTTTTAGTTGTCTGTCACAGGAATTTGGAAGATATCATTTCTGTGTCTATCTTTGCAGCATGAAACAACGACTGACACATATCATGCTGATGCTGCTCGTAGCCATAGGCGCTACCAGCCAGACCACCATTTCAGGTATCGTCACTGACGGACGCGAACCGCTCGTGAGTGCCAATGTATATATAATAGGTACGATAGACGGGTGTCTGACGGACTCGTTAGGCCACTTCTCTTTCCAGACCACGAAGACGGACGAACTGACGCTCCGGGCGACGTTCATCGGCTACGAGGACTATACCCAGTCCCTCACCCAGACCTCCGGCCTCACCATCCGGATGCGCGAGAAGGCGACGGCCATCGACGAGGTGGTAGTCACTGCCAGCACCTACAGTTTCGGCAAGAGCGACAACTTCAAGACGATGGATGCCCTCGACGTGGTGATGGCTGGCAATTCGTGTGGCGACATCGTGGCCGCCCTGCAGACATTACCTGGCACACAGATGGTAGGCGAAAGCGGCAAACTCTATGTCCGTGGCGGCGAGAGCGACGAGTGCCAGACATTTGTCAACGGCATGCACGTGCTCGTCCCCTATACCACCAACACAGCCAACAACGCCTCTCGCGGACGGTTCTCACCCTTCCTCTTCAAGGGCATCAACTTCTCATTGGGCGGCTACGGTGGTGAATACGGACAGGCCCTCTCCTCGGTACTGCCCATGGAGACCACGGATGTCGCCACTGACGACAAGTGGGGTGTCAGTGCCTCCCTCCTCGACTGGAACATCGGCGGTACGAAGGCCTACGACAGGAGCAGTCTGTCGTTCAATGCCAACTACACCAGTCTGGCCCTCTTCAATGCCCTCTTCCCTGACCGCTACGATTGGACCCGTCCCTATCGCAAGCTCTCTGGTGAGGCCCAATACAAGGCCGACCTCTCCGCAGCGAGTGTCCTGAAGACCTACGTGGGCTACGACCTGACCTCCGTAGGCCAGCAGATCGACAACCTCAGCCTCTCGCTCGTAGAACATAATATCTACGCCAACACTACGCTCAAGACCAATCTCGGACGCGGCTACACGCTCTTCACGGGCATCGCCAACTCCTCAGTGGTGGAGAATATCCACGACGCCCAGGTGCCAGGCGACCATTACCACAATTTCCGCAACGAGGTCCATCTGAAGGCCGAAGTGCGTAAGGTCTTCTCGCCCGTCGTCAAGATGTCGGCAGGAGCCGAGGACTATATCCGTCACAGCACGCTGACCTATGAGGACAGCCACTACCGTCTCGACTACCATCTGCTGGCCGCCCATCTCGACGCACAAGTCAGGCTCCTGCCCCATCTGTTCCTCAACACCTCGGCCCGTTTAGAAAACGCCAGTTACGACGGCCAGTGGCTGCTGATGCCCCGTGCCACACTGAGTTACGTGCCCAACAAGCACTTCCAACTCTCAGCCATGCTGGGCCAGTACAGTCAGACTGCAGAGGACGAGTATATCGTCAGGAGCGGCAAGCACCTCTCTCAGAGTACGGCCAACCACGCCATCCTCAGTCTGCAGTACAGCACGTCCAAGACCCTGCTGCGCATCGAACCCTATTACAAGAAGTACCACCATCTGCCACTTCTGGCTGACGGCACCTGCACAGCCGACGGCTATGGCACCAGCCGGGGCATCGACGTGTTCCTCGAGAACCACTCGCTCATCAGGAACCTCACGACCACCCTCTCCTACTCCTTCAACGACTCCGAGCGCCTCTACCTCGACTACACCAGTCCACGCACGCCTGACTACGCCTCTCGCCACAACCTCCGTCTGACGGCCAAATACGCCATCGGCAAGGTCATCATCGGTCTGGCAGAGTCGTATGCCAGCGGTCGCCACTACCCTCAGGGCACTACACCATATTATAATAGTATAGATGCCAACATCACCTACCTGGCTCATCCCAAGGTGATCGTCTATGCATCACTCAACAATATCTTCGGTCGTACCAACGTCTTCGGCTACAAGACCGATGGCTCAAACATCACCGGGAGCCGCGACCGTTTCTTCTATATCGGCATTTTTGTTTCACTTAAAAATAACAAAGCGTATGACATCTCGAATTTTTAAATCGTGTGTGCTCGCCATCGCACTCTTCCTGATGGCCCCCGTTAGTATCAACGCCCAGCAGATGCCCATGCAGGCACTCGTCGGCCAGTCACTCAGCAAACTCCAGCAGGACAAGCCAGAGACCATCCTCAACTGTATCGCCGAACTGAAGCGCATCGAGACGATGTTCCCCGACAGCGTCCAGCCCAAGTACCTGATGGCCCTGCAGAGTCTGAACTATGCCGTGACGAATCCCCATGCTCCACAGGCAGACAACCTGCTCAGCGATGCAGCCAAGACCATCGACCAGATGGAGCAGATGGCAGGTGCCGATCTTTCTGACGTCTGCACCCTGCGCGGCTTCCTCTACATGGTGCGCATCGTACAGGATCCGGCCCAGAACGGCCAGCGTTATTACATCGATGTAATGAATAACTACGAGAAGGCCCTGAAACTCAATCCCGACAATGCCCTCGCCCAACAACTGCAACAGAAGTTCCGCGAAGGCATGCAAAGCGCCATGAGCAAACAGTGACCATCGGGGGCGTACTTGTTTCCTGACTGAGAAAATAGCGTTTTCTCAGTGCGAAAAGAGCGTTTTCTAAGGGGGAAAACACCGTTTTCTGCCTTAGAAAACGGTTTGCCGTTGATTTTTGGTTATCGAGCATGGCCAAATGACGATAGTCTTTCCAAATTTTTAGGCCTTTTTTAATGGAAATATCACATAATGATTCAGATGCTGCCATCTCCCACCATGCTACCACCACCCATTATCTCCTTTATTTATAGGCAGTTATGATTGTCTGTGGCAGCATGGCAGCATTTTTTAGTATTTAAATTTTTCCCACGTAGAAGGGGACAGGCACCACTGTGCTACGCAAGCTGCGCACAGATGGAGCCAGTCCCCGCTGAGCACAGATGGAGCCAGTCCCCGCTGAGCACAGATGGAGCCAGTCCCCGCTGAGCACAGATGGAGCCAGTCCCCTTTGTGCCCTAATTTCAAATAAAATAACCGTTTTGTTTGGTAGTTTCAGATAATTGTTATACCTTTGCAGCCGCAAAACGGTCAAACGAGCAAACTCCTTGACATTCGCTTAATTGGAAGGTTGGCAGAGTGATCGATCGCGCTGGACTCGAAATCCGGTATACCCCTTTCGGGTATCGGGGGTTTGAATCCCTCACCTTCCGCTTAGAAAAGGCTTACCTGATGGTAAGCCTTTATTCGTATAAAAGGCATTAAGGGCATCTGACAGAAAAAAACAGCCAAATTAATGAGAAAAATATTTGGAAGTAAACGATATTTTTTATATCTTTGCAGTCGTAAAAGTACTGATAGCAAACCTAATGAAGATCTATTTTAAATAACAGAACAATCTTTTATTAACAACTAAATTAATAAGCTTATGAAACAGAAATTACTTTTATTATCCATCATGGCCATGTTGATGCCGTTGATGGCAAGTGCAGATCCAGTCCAGGTTAATGGTATTTGGTATAACCTGAATTCTATAAGTGGAACTGCTACAGTTACAAGTAATCCATCAGGTGATAAATATACAGGTGATGTCGTAATCCCTGATTGGATATATGTTAAAAGTGATAGGGAATACGACGTGACAGCCATCGGTGACGAAGCCTTCGAAGAGTGTGATGGCATGACCTCCGTGACCATCCCCTATAGCATAAGCTCCATTGGAGCCGAGGCTTTCAGATTGTGCGAAGGCTTGACTGCTGTGTATATTTCTGATCTTCCTGCGTGGTGCGCGATCTACTTTGAAGATGTCTGTAGTAATCCTTTGAGAGAGGCTCACCATTTGTATTTGAATGGCACAGAAATCACTGATCTGGTTTTCCCCAGCACCCAGACTTACGTTGGTGCACGTTCCTTCTATGGTTGTGAGGGCCTGACCTCAGTCACCATCCCCAACGGTGTGACCTCCATCGGAAAAGATGCTTTCATTGAATGCAGAGGCCTGACCTCCGTCACCATTCCCCCCAGCGTGACATCTATCGGAGCAGATGCTTTTGAGTCGTGCGAAAACCTGACCTCCATAGACATCCCCAACAACGTGACTTCCATCGGCTCTTCTGCTTTCTGTTATTGCAGAGGCCTGACCTCCATCACTATTCCTACCGGTGTGACAACCCTTGAAGAATCTGTTTTCGCTTGTTGCGAAGGTCTGACCTCCGTCACCATCCCCTACGGCGTGACGACCATTGGAAAGGATGCTTTCTATGGATGTTATGGCCTTCAATCCGTGGAGATTTCAAATTCCGTGACATCCATAGGTGGTAATGCATTCCATCAGTGCAGCAGTCTGAAATCCGTGGATATCCCCAACAGCGTGACGGACATCGACCCATGGGCTTTCTCGGATTGTAGCAGCCTGACCTCTGTGACTATTGGTAGTGGAGTAACATACGTCGGTATTTATGCTTTCTCTGGTTGCCGTAGTCTGACCTCCCTCAAAGTGCATTTCCAAAACGCCAAATATGATTCCCGAGATAATTGTAATGCCATCATTGAAACTGATGCAAACAAACTGGTAATTGGATGCAATAATACCGTTATCCCCAACAGTGTGACGAGTATCGACGACCTTGCATTCTTCAGGTGCTACGGCATGACCTCCTTCACCATTCCCAACAGCGTGACATCCATTGGTGGTAGTGCTTTCTCTCAATGCTATAACCTGACCTCCGTGACGCTTGGCAGTGGAGTAACAGAGATAGGTGGAGAGGCTTTCGGAGAATGTCGAAGCCTGAAAGAAGTATATTGCTATGCAGAAGCAGTACCGACGACAGGAAGCAATATCTTTAAATGGTCCTTTATTGAAAACAACGCAACGCTCTATGTGCCTAAAGCCAATATGGAAGCCTATATGGCAGTGGAGCCCTGGAGTACCTTTAAGAATATTGCAGAAGAAGGAAAGGTCAAACTCAGCAAAACTAAGGCTACCCTTGAGAAGGGTAAGACACTGACACTGACTCCTACCGTCACTATGCCAGACAAGAGCGTAACCTGGAAGAGTTCAAGTACGAAGGTGGCCACAGTGTCGAGCGACGGTGTGGTGACGGGCGTGAAGGCTGGTACGGCCACCATCACCTGCACCTCTGCTGCAACGGGTGCGAAAGCCACCTGTAAGGTGACTGTCGGCTATGTCAAACTCGACCAGACAGAGGCCATCCTTGAGAAGACCAAGACGCTGACGCTGACCCCCACCGTCTATCCGTCGTCACTGACAGACAAGAGCGTGACTTGGGCAAGTTCTGACAAAAAGGTGGCCACAGTGTCAAACGATGGTGTGGTGACGGGTGTCAAGTCTGGTACGGTCACCATCACCTGTACCTCTGTTGCTACGGGTCTGAAGACCACCTGTAAGGTCACTGTCGGCTTTGTCAAACTCGACAAGACGGAGGCCACCCTTGAGAAATACAAGACGCTGACGCTGACCCCAACCGTCTATCCCTCTGCACTGACAGACAAGAGTGTAACGTGGAAGAGTTCCAACAAGAAGGTTGCCATGGTGGCTAACGATGGTACGGTCGTTGGTGTCAAGTCTGGTACGGCCACCATCACCTGTACTTCAAATGCAACAGGTCTGAAGACCACCTGTAAGGTCACTGTTGGCTTTGTCAAACTCGACAAGACGGAGACCGCCCTTGAGAAAGGCAGTACAATGACGCTGAAAGCCACCGTCTATCCCTCAGCCTTGGAAGACAAGAGCGTCACATGGAAGAGTTCTAATACGGCTATTGCCACCGTGACGAGCAAAGGTAAAGTGACGGGTGTCAAGGCTGGTACGGCCACCATCACATGTACCTCAGTTGCTACGGGTCTGAGCACAACATGCACAGTGACCGTCGGCTATGTCAAACTCGACCAGACAGAAGTGACTGTTGCAAAGGGCAAGACAGTGACACTGACAGCCACGGTCTATCCCTCGAAACTGGAAGACAAGAGCGTCACATGGAAGAGTTCTAATACGGCCATTGCCACCGTGACGACCGCTGGTAAGGTGAAAGGTGTCAAGGCTGGTGTCGCAGTGATCACCTGTACCTCTAAAGCAACAGGACTGAGCACCATGTGTATAGTGACCGTAACAGCCTCCTCAAGTACACGTTCGATGGATGGCGATGACGATGATGACACAACTGGTATCAGAAAGATCGAAGAGGCACCTGTCGCCACAGGTCCGTTCGACGTCTATGACCTGAGTGGCCATAAGGTACGTCATCAGGTGACTTCGCTTGACGGTCTGCCCAACGGAGTATATATCGTCAATGGCAAGAAGATGCTGAAGAAGAATTAATCTGAGACATTGAGATAAATGTGATACTTTAGGGATTTCCCTCACTATTTGTAGGGGAATCCTTTTTGTTTGCATCAGATAATCGACTACCTTTGCATCGTCAAACAATAAAATTGTGATGCGTATGAAAAGATTGATGATTGCAGTGATGAGCCTTGCGCTCGCTGCACCTGTTGTGGCACAGCCCCCCAGACCTCCTCATTATAGCAGTCCTACAAGACATTACCATTCTCCTCATCAGTCATCTTTTTATGATGATATGGAGATCTACTATGGCCTGCGCCTTGGACTGGGACTGGCAACGGTCAATTCTGATGACCATCGTCTGGATGGCGGTTCGATCCAAGCAGGACTGAACGCAGGAGCCGTTGTCGGCTTCCAACTGGGCTACCGTTCACCTGTATTTCTGGAAACGGGACTGTTGTATGCCGCGAAAGGGGGCGAAGGCACTCATAATGGCTCGAAGTTCACCTACGGTTTGGATTACTTGGAATTCCCGTTAGTGATGAAGTACGAGATTGGCTTAGTCCCTGGCTTCAGCGTCCAACCCTTCTTCGGAGGATTCGTGGCAGTGGGAGTCGGGGGAAAGATCAAGGACTTTGACAACCGAAAGGCCTACAGTTCCTTCGATGATGAGGGATTCCAACGGTTTGACGCTGGTCTCCGCTTAGGTTGCGGCATCCAGTTCGATCATCTCTATGGTGAGTTAGGCTACGACATCGGTCTGGCAAACATCAGCCGCGACTACTTCGACACCTCACACACAGGGATGTTCTTCGCAACAATCGGCGTGAATTTCTGACACGCAAAGGGATCATAATAAAAGAAGGCTTGCAACGATTGCAAGCCTTCTTTCTTAGTTGTTGACGGAACCGCCGACGATATCGAGCAGTTCGTTGGTGATCGCCTGCTGGCGGCTCTTGTTGTACTGCAGGTTCAGCTGCCGCAACAGTTCGTCAGCATTATCCGTGGCCGTCTGCATGGCTACCATACGGGCTGCATGCTCTGAGGCATTCGAGTCGAGCAGGGCCGTATAGAACATCAGATGGGCCATCTTCGGCAAGAGTTCCGTGAGCACGGTGTTCATGTCGGGCTCGACAATGAAGTTATCGTTGAGCGGCTTCACTTCCTCCTGCTGCTTCTCGCCCTCACGCTCTCCACGCTTCTTGAGATACTCCTGCGACTCCTTCGTGGCGATGATGGTCGTCAGGTCGCGCTCGTGATCGGCCTGCAACTCCGACTCGATGTCGATGGGCAGGAAGGTCTTACGAGTGAGAATCTGAGAGCCCGCACTCTTGAAGTGATGGTAGATCAGTTCTACCTTGTCGATCTTGCCTTCATAAAACTTTTCTCCAAGCTCCATCACAATGTCAATACACTGATTCACGTTGGGCTTATCTGCCAAGGCAGAGAACTCTCCCTGCACGTTCAGACCCATCTTCTTAGCCTTCTCATAGACCTTACGGCCAATGGGATAGATCTCCACATTCTCTCGTCCGATCTCCGAGGCGTATTTATCGACGGCCTGCGTCATCATCTTAATGACATTGGCATTGAAACCACCACAGAGTGAGGAGTTGGATGTGAAAACCACCAAGGCGGCCCTTTTGACAGGACGGGGCTGATCAAAGACGGTCTGAGACTCGGCTTCTGCTGCCAAGAACGACTTGAGGATGTGCTCCAACAACTCCTCGTAAGGCAGCATATTCTGGATTGCCACCTGTGCGTGATGGAGTTTGCTGGAGGCCACCATCTTCATAGCCGACGTGATCTTTCGCGTGGAGTTGACTGAGGCTATGCGGCCTTTGATTTCTTTTAAACTTGGCATGTTCTGTTATTTATATGTTCCCGCGATATCGGCCATCACTGCCTCGATCTTGCCAGTGGTCTCGTCGTCGATCTTGCCGCTGGCAAGCGTCTCGATGACTTCGGGATTGGCACTGCGCAACTTGTCGAGGAACTGCGTCTGGCACTCACGAACCTTGTCGATGGGCACCTCACGCATCAGACCGTGCACGCCACAATAGAGGATGGCAATCTGCTCACCCACGGGCATCGGGCTGTACTGCGGCTGAATCAGCAGCTGGTTGTTCTTACGACCACGGTCGAGGGTCATCGCCGTCACGGCATCCATATCGCTGGAGAACTTCGAGAAGGCCTCGAGCTCACGATACTGTGCCTGGTCGATCTTCAGCGTACCAGCCACCTTCTTCATCGACTTTATCTGTGCCGAACCACCCACACGGGACACGGAGATACCGACGTTGATGGCAGGACGGAAGCCCTGGTTGAAGAGGTCTGACTCCAAGAAGATCTGACCATCGGTGATGGAGATCACGTTCGTGGGGATGTAAGCCGACACGTCACCAGCCTGTGTCTCGATGATGGGCAGAGCGGTGAGAGAACCACCACCCTTCACATGACCCTTCATGCACTCGGGCAGGTCGTTCATCTGCTCGGCCACCTCCTGCTGTTCGTTCATCTTGGCAGCACGCTCCAAGAGACGGCTGTGGAGATAGAACACATCACCGGGATAGGCCTCACGTCCGGAGGGACGGCGCAGGATCAGCGACACCTCACGATAGGCCACA
>Ga0129307_1001088_pt1 | contig 32898 bp, 31 predicted proteins | sample P1105metagenome_FD_94437 | JGI IMG/M metagenome (GOLD analysis project Ga0129307, IMG submission 94437) | Capybara group fecal microbial communities from Wisconsin, USA - P1105 metagenome | ecosystem: Host-associated > Mammals > Digestive system > Large intestine > Fecal | place: USA: Wisconsin...
AAATTATTGCATAAAATGCAATAAAAAAATAAATAAAAAATCTCAATATTGTATAGATTGTTATAAAAAAGAATTTTATGTTCAACGACCTACTTGTTCAGAATTAATTCAACTTATGTATCAGTATTCAAAAGAGGAAATTGGTCGTATGTATGGAATAACGGGCAGTGCAATAAAAAAATGGTGTATTGGTTATGGTATACCATATAAGAAAAAAGAATTATTTAAATACATTGAAGATAATAATATTGTAATAAACTAATAATAATGCCCTCTGCTATCTTCGGAAAGGCAGTGAAAGACAGCATTAGATTGTATTGTCTAATGTGTGATGACTAGGAATGCATCCCAAAAATCTTAATTGCGAAAGGTTTATTATAGCTGGCGGGAGGTCGGACATCTCATCGTGGTTCATAACCATGATTAACTCAGCTCAACTCTGAGGCGCAGCAATGGATTGAAGAAAAAATATTTTTCTTATACGGACGTATCTAGGAATTGATGGTGTACAACTGATATTCTCAAGATCGTCCTTAATTCTTTTTTTAATAACAAACAAATGCCCTCTTCTATTCTTCGGATAGTGAAGTGAAAGACAGTTATCTTCGGATAAGTGATGAGTAGGAATGAGTTCCAAAAGTCTTAATGCGAAAGGCAATGATTTTATAAAGTGTTAAATATTACACATTAACAATTATTTTTTAGTTAACGTGCAATATTTGACACTTTAATTTTTGAATAAAAGGATGGTGAATATTAATGGCTTACCTTATGGATCGAAAAGGTGATGCGGAAATCCAGATGCTTGGTGTAAAAGCCGTTAAGGATTACGCCAAAAAAATAAGTGGAGTTTATGGAAAGATAATGGATGGTGATTTAGTTTACTGTCATGGTTGTAATGAATTTCACGCATCAAATAATTTTTATAATGATAAACGTTTTGGTAGTGGTCTATATCCTCTTTGCAAAAAGAAATTAATAGAGATGGCTACTGATTATGATAAGAAAAATAAAATATATGTTGACAACAGAGAAAAGACAATAAAAGTATTTCAGATGTTAGATATACCTTTTATTGATTCTGTATATCAATCAGCATTACAGACAACTCAAGAAGCTGTCGGAGAAAAGAATCGTTCTACCGCTTATCAACATATGATAACAATTATCAAGTCTTTGCCACAGTATAAAGGTATGACTTTTGAAAATTCAGAGTTTGGAGATTTAGGAAATCCTGATGATGAGCAATTAGCAAAAAGAAAACCAAGGAAAGAAATAATAAAACTATTTGGTAGTGGTTTTAATAATGAGGATTATTTATATCTTCAAGATCAGTATGATGATTGGTGTGCGAGAACTCAGGTAGACTCTAAATCTCAACAGACTTATGTAGTGCAAATTTGTTCTCAGTTACTTGATATATATAAAGACAGAAAAGTTGGTAAAGACGTTACTAATAAATTAAAGTCTTTGGATGGACTTATGAACAGCGCAAATTTGCAACCCAAACAGAACGTAGATAATTCTGCTTCTGATAGTTTGACATTTGGACAACTTATTGAAAAGTGGGAAAACGAAAGACCTATTTCAGAACCATCTGAAGAATTTAAAGATGTTGATGGTATTGGTAAATATATAAGAGTTTGGTTCACTGGTTGGTTAAGTAAAGCATTAGGTTTAAAGGCTAATGTTTTTACTCAAGAGTATGACGAAGAAATTGCAAAGTATGTCGTTGAAAAACCAGATGAATTTGAAGAAGGTACTAGTAGTGATATTTATGATCGTCTGTTTGGAACTGAAGGCGGTGATAAATAATGGCTAGAAATAATAAGACAGATGCCGAGATACGTCAAGATAAAACAGAAAGAATAATGAATATTATTGACGAGAGATGTGGATATTACAGAGCTAATCCACAAAGATTTTGTGAAGAGTTTCTTAGTATACACTTAAAGTTATTTCAGAAAATATTAATATGGGCAATGATGCATTATGATGCATTTTATTTTATTGCATCAAGAGGCTTGGGCAAGACCTACCTTGTAGCCCTGTTTGCGGTATGTAGATGTATTTTATATCCCGGAAGTAAGATAGTTTGTTGTAGTTATACTTTTAAACAGGGTAAAGAAATCATATTAAAAATAACCGATGATTTTATGCAAAAATCGTCATTATTAAGAAATGAAATATCCAAAGTAAGTACTGGACAGAATGATTGTTTTGTATATTTTAAAAATGGATCTTGGATAAGAGTTGTTGTTGCGGGAGAATCGAGCCGTGGTGCACGTTCTAATATTTTAATAATAGATGAGTCTCGACTTGTTTCACAAAAGATAGTGGATACTATTTTACGACCAATGAATGCAGCCCCAAGACAGCCGGGATATTTAAGAAAACCAGAATATGCTCATCTTCAAGAAATGAATAAAGAGTTTTATTTGAGTTCAGCTTTTTATTCGGCATCGGAGATGTACGAAAAAGTTAAAGCTTATACGGCTAATATGTTAGATCCTCGTCTTAATTATCTTGTGTGCGACCTTCCTTATATGCTTAGTATTAAAGAAGGGTTGCTTATGGAACAGCAAATTATAAATGAAATGTCTGAAGCCACTTTTAGTGATATAAGTTTTATGATGGAGCGTGAGGGAATCTTTTATGGTAGTGCTGATAATGCTCTCTTTGATTATAAAACTTTGGAAGCGCAAAGAATAGTTGGAGATTGTTTATTTGACCTAGACTATTATAGATTAACTAAGGCAAAGATGCCTGAAAAGAAAAATGAAGAGATAAGAATACTTTCGTTGGATATAGCACTCTTAGCATCTAAAAGACATAATAACGATGCGAGTGCTTTTATTTTGCACTCTGGTATTCCTACAAGTTCAAATGAATATATAGACAACATTGTCAATATTAGTACTTGCGAAGGATTAACTACCGAAGAATTAGGACTAGAAACTTTGCGAAGGTTCTATCAGTATGATTGTGATTATTTAGCAATTGATGCGAACGGAATCGGTCAAGCCGTACTAGATTATATTATGGGTGCTGATAGATATGATCCAGTATATAACGAAACATATGGTGCATTAAATGTAATGAACAATCCAGATCTTGAGGATAGATGTAAAGTAAAGAATGCGCCTAAAGCTATATATGCTATTAAAGCAAATGCTCGTAGTAATAATGATATGACATTAGCTCTAAGAGCAGGATTCCAAAACAAATATATTAATCTTTTGCTGCCTGATACAAACATTGAAGAAAAACTTTCTAAGATAAGAGGTTATGGTACTCTTTCTGAAATACAACAGGCTAGTATGAGGATGCCTTATGTACAAACTACTTTGTTAATAAACGAGTTAATAAACTTAACTCATGATACAAATAATGGACTAATTAAGGTTAAGGAAAAAGCTGGAATGCGTAAGGATAGATATAGTTCCTTACAGTATGGTTATGCTCTCTTGCAAGAATTAAGTAAGGGACTTAAACCAAAGCAAAATACAAATGATTTATTATCAAAACTAAAAATACGCCCAGCTAGGATAGTGGGCAGATAAAGGAGGTGCTAGATGGCACAATCGAAAACTTCTAAGGTGTCGAATAAAGCACCAACACAACCAACCGTAGCAGAAATCAAAGAATGGTACGGACAAAATAAAGATAAGTTAAATCTGTTAACTTCTTATGACAGCAAGAAAGATAAGGATAAACTACTGAAACAATTGAGAGATGTTGGAAAGACATATAAGAAAACCGTAAGTACATTTGATAAAGAAAAACTTAGATTGTATTTACAGAACATAGGTTCTAACGAAAAGAATTTGAGAGCATTAAGTTGGTATCTTCTTTACCGTTCCCATATTTATTATAGAATAATGTGTTTCTTTTCACAAATGTTCTGTCTTGATTGTAGAAGTATAATTCCAAAATATGATTTAGTTAAGGAAAATAATCCGGACAAAGTTTTGAAGGCTTATCAAAATACTCTTGATGCAGTATCTCTTATGAGACTTCAGCAAGAATTTTTACCAATCATCTTTACATGCTTTGTTCAAGATATTTACTATGGTATTTATTTACATGATGAGACTGGAGTATTTCATATGCAACTTCCAGCGGATTATTGTAAGATATCTGGCAAATACATGACTGGAGACTTTTCTTTTTATTTCGATGCTTCTTGGTTAAGAAACAGACAAGAGTTAGTTGAATACTTGCCTGATGCATTTGAAGAAGTATGGAAGAATTATGAACGTACTGGTGAAAAGTGGCAAGTGCTTCCACCAGAGATTCAAGTATGTATGAAATTTAGGGCTGAAGATTATGAATTAATAGTTCCACCATTTACTGGAATATTTAATTCAATAATTAACCTTTCAGATCTTGAAGATGTACAAGCTGCTGGTGACGAAGCTAGTGTATATAAAATGTTATGGTATGAACTTGAAACAATATCAGGTAGTAAGACTATTGATGATTGGAAAATCGATCCAGAATTAGCTGTACCATACTATAACAAGTTTGAAGAATCTGTGCCAGATTATATTGCTACTGCGATTGTTCCGGGACAAATTCATGAAATAGACTTTGACGATGACAAGGCTTCTGATACTACAAAAGTATCTAAGGCAACTGAACAAGTTCTTAATACTGCGGGCGGTGCTGAGATATTAAATGGTGCAACAATTAATAATACTTATGCATTTAAGATGGCTTGTATTGCCAACACAGAATTTGCTATCTCTTCTCTTCTACCTCAGATTCAATCTTGGGTAACAAGAATGTTAGGATATGAAAAAGCAAATGATTGTAAGGTAAGATTCATGCCTATATCTGTTTATACAAAAGCAGATTATAGGGAACAATTACTTTCTTCTGGTCAGTATGGATTACCAACCAAATTAGCAATCAACACTCTTAACGGATTTAACGAGAAAGATACTCTTGCTATGAATTATGTTGAAGAAGAATTATTACATCTCAGTGATAAGTTAGTTCCTCTTAATAGTTCGTATACTCAAAGTGGAAATGATGATGGCTATACATCAGAAATCGGACAAGGAAGACCAAAAGTAGATGATGGTGATCTTAGTGATTCTGGAGAAAAATCAAGAGCAAGAAGTGAAAATTAATTTAATAGACAATTGACTGTTTTTCAATTATGTCTTTAGAGAGTAACTGTTTTTTACTCTCCTTTTTTATTTAAGGAGAATAAAATGTACGACGGTGAAACAAATCAATATTATGGCTATATATATAAAATTATAAATGATATTAACGAACGTATATATATAGGACAAACAATACAAAAATATGAAAATAGATGGAAAGAACATATTACTAAGAGTTACTCTAAAAATATTAACATGGCTATTACTAGAGCAATTAATTTATTAGGCGTAGAACACTTTAAATTAATTCCAATTGAAACAATATATGCTAATACAAAAGAAGATTTAATGGATTTATTAAACCAAAAAGAGAGTTATTATATATCATTATACAAAAGTCTATGTTCTCAAAATGGATATAATATTTTATCTGTGGGTGGAAATTATAAACATTCAAAGAGAGCAAGAAAAGTATTATGTTTAAATTCGTCTATAATTTTTGATTCATGTAGCGACGCTGCTCGTTATTATGACTTAGATTCAAGCTCAATCAGAAAATGTTGTATTGGAAAATATACTCATACACATAATTTACATTTTATTTATTTGGATAATTATGATGGTAACATAAATAATTTGCAAGAGAATAAAGATATTAAACCATCAAGTTTTACCAATAAGAGAAAGATAAATATGTATGATAAAAATTTTAATTATGTGTGTACTTATGAAAGTGTAACTGAAGCAGCTGATAAAAATAATAAAACGCTAAGAATAATAATAAAGTCTTGTAATAGTAAACATTCATTTAACTATGGCAAGACTTTTTATTATGCTGATGATCCTAATCAACCCGATGAAACTAAAATAATCAATAGTGTTTCGCAAAATAAAACAATATACAACATTGCGAATTAGCAATGTAAGATAGGGGGACAATGGATAGCACCTCTTTCCCTAGTGGGGGACATTAAATATACCATGAACGCTCGACAATAGGTGATATGTTGTCGCTATCTGTATAGGAGTCGGCAACCTTAACCGACAGTATCGAGGTAAGCGAAGTTAACCTTAATGCGCGATAACTCTACTGCCGAGTACCACGCTCGGATTAATGTAAGAGGTGGGGGTTTAAATCATTTGCCCTAGCAAGAAAATGTGCGGAGTAATCCAAGAACAGGTGCGGTAGGTGTTCCTCGACCTATGCTATAACGGAGGATTATTATGAACGAAAAGCCAAAGGTTTTTCAGTTGTTACACTCCTATCCTTTGTGTAGGTTGTGCTGAGATTTCGTAGTAGTATGCGTTTTTCTTTTATTATTTGAGAAACATGCTACTACGTTTTCGTAACCGTAGATATATAAGATTTGCTAGATTCTTATGTGGAGGTTTTACTGTAAGCTTTGCGGTGTGCTTACCCTAGCAAAAACAAAAACACTAATTATTCGATAAGCTGCTCGTTTAATAACGAGATGCGCCCACGGTGAATTTTTGCCGTGGGTTTTCTATTATTATTTAAGGAAGGGAATCGAAAATGGTTAAGAAAAAATTACTTACGATTGACGATTTAGTACAGTTTTGTATGCAAAACAAACTTACAAAATTTAGTGCTAAAGAATATGGTCAACCATTAGCCGTTCAAGTTCCTACAACATTTGAAATCGAAGATAATTCCGATGATAACCATCGTGGCATGATGAGATTGAAATTCAGAATTTTACATGATGGACTCAATCGAAATAAAAGTTTTGTGTCACATAAATCTGCAGTAAAGGCTTCTGCTACTATTGCTGATAGACCTATACTTGCTGCAATACATCAGTTAGATGACGGAACTTGGGATTTCAAATCTCACGAAATGGAAATAATCGAGAATGATGAAGGCGAACCTGAAATCAATTATATAGAAAAACAAGTTGGTTCGTTTTCTTCAGAGAAACCATTTTGGGAACATGACGATGAGACGGACAAAGATTATCTTTGTGCATATGGATATATTCCAGAGGAATATACAAAAGCTGCAGATATTATCCGTGCAAAAGGTTGGACTAAAAATAGTTGCGAGTTAGTTATTGAAGACATGTCTTTTAATGCTAAAGAGAAGCAACTTGAATTAAATTCTTTTTATCTATCTGGTTCGACACTTTTAGGACGAGATGATGACGGCACTCCAATTGAAGAAGGAATGCTAGGAAGTCGTGCAGATATTGCTGACTTTAGTAAGGAGAATAACAGTGTATTCTCACAGAATGAAATGGTTATTGAGATGTTATCTGCTCTCAATGAGAAAATAGATAACCTTAATATAAATCAAAATACTTCGAAGAAAGGAGGAACTGAAGCATTGAAGAAAGAATTCGATGAACAAGCCGAAGAGGAAATCAAGGGAACTCCTTCTACGGAGAACTTTGATGGTGAAGATGGTAATGACGGAACAGACTTCTATCAGGATTCTGAAGGCGGTGAAACTGAAGGCGGTGAAACTGAAGGACAGTCAGAAGGTGAAGAAGGTAATGATCCAGCGGACACAGGATATTATGGCGAAGGCAATAACGAAGACGAAGGCGGTAATGATTCAGAGCCATCAACTCCAGTCACAGAAGATGAAGGAGATGACGACGATGATGAGGACGAAGGAGAATTAACAATTCCACTTGGTCAGCGTGATGATGACGATACTGCTGATTCTAAAAAGTATTCTGTTGAACTTACTATCAATACCGACAATGGAAAGAAAACATTTTCCACTATGATGGAAAAACTCAATGCTCTTTATGAATTAGTAAATTCAACATACAGTGATGCAGATAATGATATTTATTCTGTAGATGCTGATGAAGAGAAGAAAGTTGTAGAGATGCATCAGTGGTTTGGTGGTAAGCATTATAGACAGTCTTATTCTGTAAAGAAAGATGTATATAGTCTTGTTGGAGATAGAGTTGAAACTTATGTTAAGTATCTCACAGAGGACGAAATTAAATCTCTTGAGAATATGAAGTCTAACTACGCTTCTATCGAAAGCAAACTTGCCCAGTATGAATCTGAACCAGACAAGATAAAACTTCTTGAGTCTGAAGATTATGCACAAATCAAAGATACTGAGGCTTATGCGAATCTTGCCAAGAGAGATACATATTTCTCAATGAGCAAAGAAGAACTTGAGAAAGAACTTGATAAGTGTTTACTTGAGTTCGCAAAGCATAACAAGATTGAGTTTAATGCTGACGAATCTGAGAAGAAAGATGTAGGCGTTAAACTATTTGGTAACTTATCAAAGAAAGGTTCTGAGTTAACTCAAGGTAGATACGGCGGAATCTTTAAGAAGTAAACAAGCGATTATATATCGCATAAATTATTTTAGACCAATTAGGTCTTATTTTTTTGTCAAAATTTGAAAGGAGAAATAGATTATGGCAATTGATATTTCAAAAAATAACAACCATATAATCGCTTTTCCTAGTTTCGTAGCATCCGCTATGGGACAGTTTGGACACGTTATCAACCTCGTAATGCAGGCAAATCAGGATAACGGTGTACTTGCTGCAAAGGGCGATTATGTAAAGTTTGAGCAGTATAAGATGGCTGCAGTTGCAGACAATAAGGTTGAAGGTGTGATCAGAGAGGCAGCCGCTGAGGGCGGTTGGTATGTTGAGTTCACAAAGCTCGATGGACAGTACTACTTTGTTTATAACACACCAAAGAGTCCTTATCCAGAAGCAGAGCTTAGAGATGAGGCACTTTTCTACAACGCTACTGGCGATGTAACACAGGGTATGGAACTTCACCTTGGTGATATTGTAACTCTTTCAGATGACGCTTTCACAGGAAATGATCCTGAAGATGGCGCTACAGTTAAGTACAGTGCTGGAAAGTACGTTGTACAGTAATTTGAGGAAAGGAGGAAATTAAAATGGCTAAGAATTTTAACGAGCATGTAATGGCTGTATTTTCAGCTAACGACACAACTTATGATGCAGTTTCTAATCTTATGACAGACGTAGCTCTTGGTCGTGAGATTTTTGATGCTGAAACAAACAGAGTTATCACAAAGACAGAAGCTAATGCAAGAATCCTCGACTTTTCTCGTCAGGTACTCGGCATTACAGATATCAAGGACAAGAAGGCTGTTCGTAGAGCAATCAGAGATAACGGCAGAGCTTGGTATGATATTATAGAGGATACTGTTGATACAGTTATCGATGTAAACTTCAAAGAGAGTGACTTCTTTAATGCACTCGTAGATAGAAAGACAATCGCTTATGGCGACAGACAGGATTTCGTTATTGAGGATGAGGATGCGCTCTTCTCAATTGCAAAGGCTGGTGAGTCACACCACGACCACATCCTTCAGAGACTTCGTGGAAGAAGAACAATTCCTGTAGAGACAGATCTCTGGGTAGTTAAGATTGGAGCAGACATCAATCGTTACATCCTTGGTGATGTTGATTGGGCTTCATGGATTTCTAACATTGGACGTTCTTACGTTGCAATGATTCAGGAAGAGACATATGCAGCACTTGGTTCTGCTATTACTTCTCTCCCAGCTCAGTTCAAGGGTACTGGTCTTCTTGACCCTACAAATAAGGCAGCTTTTGATGGTATCGTTGAGGCAGTTTCTGCTGCAAACAATGGTGCTGATGTTGTTATCATGGGTACAAAGAGCGCTCTTGCAGCAATCAGTGGAATGGCTGATGTTAACTGGGCAGCTAAGGATCAGAGAGATTCTGTAATGAATACTGGTAACATCGGTATTTATGAAGGAACAACTCTCGTTACTATTCCTAACAGATTCAAGGATAAGAGCATGACAAATTATGTATTCGATACAGATAAGCTCTATATTATCCCTGTTATTGGTGACGCTGGAAAATTTATTAAACTTATTGACGAGGGTGATACTGAAATCGTAGAGCATCTTGAAAAGGGAGAGCTTTACACATCAGACCTTCAGACATATGAAGTACAGAGAAGACTTGGTTTCGCAGTTGTTCTCGGAAGATATTTCGGATACTGGGATATCTAAGACTTATAAACACAAGGAGAGGATTCGTCCTCTCCTTTTTATGAATAAAAGGAGAAAAGAATTATGCCTAGAAAAGCAATGACAAAAATAAATACAGTTGATGAGTCAGAAGAAATTAAGACTGAAGAGGTAAAGCAGACACAGACCAAATCTGCTCCTAAGAAGTTTGATCCTAATGATGGTATCAAATGTCGTTCCGTAACTCATGGTATATTATTTGTTGAAGGTTTAGCGAGTCATATGAAATATACTTTCGTTGATTATGATTATGAAACTGAGATTACATATAGAGATCTTGTTGCTCTTGTGGTTGCAAGAAATAAGGCTATATATAATCCTAGAATCATCATAATGGATGAAGACTTTATTGCTGAATATCCAACACTTGGTAAGTTCTATGATGAGCATTTTGCCACAAAGAATATCAAAGACATTCTTGATCTGCCAGATTATCAGATGAAGGAAGCAATTAGTAAACTTCCTAAGGGCGCAGTAGAATCTCTTAAGTCTATTGCTGTTAATCAGATTGTATCTGGTGAGATTGATAGTATCAGAAAGATTAAAGCTCTTGATGAGGCGTTTGGCACTGACCTTAGTCTGTTGAATGAACTTCTGACAAATTAAGATAAGGGAGGTGGATTATGACCTCTTCTTACAATGAGATTTATTCACGCTTCTTAAATAAGATTCGTGATTATGAATTTGCTGGGTTACCAGAACCTAGTGCAACTAATCAGATGCGTGAGTGGCTTCAAAGCGCATTGTCAAATACATATGTATATAGAATATTCGATACATTTTCAGCGGACGATGAAATTGCTGAAATTGAGTATACTCTTAAAAATCCTGTGGACGATTATATTGATAAGAACTTTGTTGAGGAATTACTCGGTAATGCTATGGTTGTAGAATGGGTAACGCCAAAAGTACAGACTACTACTCTGATTAATCAAATGATCACGAATAGTAAAGAGTCAAAATTCTACGCACAGGCGAATCAGTTGGCTCAGTTGCAAGAACTCAAGGCTAATACCGAACACAAAGTTCGAAGTATATTAAGGGATAAGGGTTATATATATAATTCTTATATAGGTAATAACTAATGTATCAACATAAATATGGTGAATTTGCAGATAAGCAAATAGACGAGATTAAAGAGATACTACGTCACAGAATATTCTTTCTGCTGTTAGTTGCAGAAGACGAAGCCAAAAATAATAAAGTAGAATATCCACATATAGATTTAATGAAAGCAAATACTTCTTTATTGTGGAGGATATCAGGTTTAAATGAATTACTTGGTAATCCAATAGAATTAGTTACTGTTCTTAGTTTGCTCGAAGAAGCAAAGAATACTATTAAAGATGATAATTTTAATTTTAAGAAATATAGAAAACTGATTCTGGATGCCGGAGAAGAGATTATGAAGATTGCATCTTCTAATAGCGAAAGTGCAAAGATTGCACTTTGAGAATAGGAGGTGCGTTATGAATTTCAACGAATATAAACATAATCTTGGTATTGGTTCTGTACATACGAATGGGCAGAGACATAGTTTCGAAGCTCAAGGATTAATCGAACAGACTTGGTATGATGATCCGTCCAGTGTTATTGGATATTTTTATGACTACTATACAGATGATGAACCTGATAAAAATATGTATCTTCATCCCGAAGAATCAAAAACAAAGATACCAGTGGAATTAAAATATATACTTGCTAGTTACAGAAGTCTTGCAAAAGACGAAGTAGATAGTCGTATTATGTTTAAACCAAGTTATAGATGTAATATACCTTACTACAAAGAAAGATTTGCAAAACTTACAGATAGCACGTTCCCAACTGGATTATATTTAGATTTAAAAAATCAAAAAGGTATTTGGCAAAGATGGTTGGTTATCAATACTGCTGATGCAAATAATCATGATTTTCCAACGTGGTCTATATTACCATGTGGGCATAGATTTCAGTGGGTAGCCAATGGAAAGAAATGTCAAGTATGGGGAGTTGAAAGAAGTCAGAGTTCATATACTTCTGGACTTTGGAGAGATAGAATATTTGAAACTCCCGACAATATTACTAAGGCAATTTTGCCGTATAATGATATTACTAAAACATTATTTTATGATAAGAGAATTATTATTTCAACAGACTTACCTGAGCCATTGGCTTGGCGTATAAGTAAAGTCGAACCTTTTGCTCATAGAGGAAATATCCTTTATACAATGAAGCAAGATGTTTATGATGACCATCACGATTTTATTGAACGTGATGACGATGGTAATATCATAGGAATGTGGGCTGACTATTACAAGGAGACAAATCTTCCTTCGGAAGACCCTACTCAGCCAGACCCAAGTTCAAGCGGCGATTATGCTGTAATAACATTTACTGGTGCAGAACCACATATTAAGGTAAATGGTTCATATAAAAAGATTACTATTACCTATTATAATTCTGACGAACAACTTAACGATCAAACTCCGGGTGATTGGTCGTACTGGATAGACGACACAGAAATCCCAGATTTAATTAAAGTAGTGGCGACAGAATCTCCTAATACTATTAAGATTAAGTTCTTAGGTGATGAGGAATATTTAGGTAAGAGTATAACAATCAAAAATATACGCGATGAAATCGTTGCAGAATTGCAACTACAGATAGTCGCATTATAGGAGGTGTGCTATGGAACAACGGACTACTGAAGATAGCAAACGCCTCGCAAGTCTTAAATATGTTACTGATAATGATAATATTAGAATCAAAGAAATCATCAAACAAAAATTATTAGCGAATGATGATATTATTCATGTTCTTGATAATGAGCATCTCAAACAAGCAGATGCAGAAAATGATGAATATTTTTGGGTCAATATACTTCCATTCTATCTTATACCTGACGCTCAAACAGATTCTCAAAATTATATTTGTTTTTCTGTGGGGTATGAAAATGTAGAACGAAATTTTACAAATTCTTCTCGAACATATAATGATTTACAAAGACATCTTCATGTTGTCTTTGTTATTTTGTGTGAAAAGAAGAATATTAAAGATAGAGACACAGGAATTGCAAGGCACGATTTATTAGCTGCCCTTATTCAAAATGAATTTAATTTTACAAATTTCTTTGGTAGAAAAATTGAATTAATATCAGATAATGAGTCTACTGTTGATAACAATTATTTATGTAGAACTTTAGTATTCTCTCAAATTACAGATAATAATATTACAAAAACTCAGTATGGTAATCCTACAAAGATAATCAATAAAGAGATCCATGTATAATGGCAAAAGAAGTTGTAGATGGTAAACAAATAGATAAGAAACTTAAATCTCGCAATCCTGTGATTGCGTTTGATAAGTTAAGATTATTTTTTAATGAGCCATACGTGATTGATATAGAAGGTTGTGATGGAGTTATCAAACTTGTCCAACCGACTATAGGTGATATTATTAGATTGGGAGAAAAAAGGTTTTACGCTACGTTGAATGTATTTGCTACTAATACTACGGCGTTTAGACTACAACTATGGGAACAAGGTAAAGATTGGAACACTATATCTGATTTTGAATTATTCTACATGATAGTTGGTTCAGCAGAAAAAGAAATATATCAAACGTTCTTGCCTGATATAGATTTTTCTAATTTTAGTATTTGTAAAAAACACAAGCCAGATAGTGACGAACAAATAACTGTACTATATGATTTGGTTAATAAGATAGAAATAAACGAAGAAGTATATTTTCATTTGTCACAATATTTAAGAAATGTATTTAATATATTCCCAGAAGAAAAAATCACAGACGATGCGATTCTCAAAAAATGGTATATCGAAAAAGATAAACGAGAACTAAAAATTCGAGAAGAAAAAAAAGAAAAGGGTGAATTGGATGAAGATAGTAATCTCATGCCAATCATTTCAGGCTGTGTAAATCATCCTGGGTTTAAATATAAAACTTCTGAGCTTAAGGAAATTGGAGTATACGAATTTTGGGATAGTGTAAAGAGACTACAAGTTTATGAGTCTACTACTGCACTTCAAAAGGGTATGTACTCTGGTTTTATGGATACAAAGAATATTAAACCAGAAGATTACAATTTTATGCGAGTGATTTAACTTATAAACAAGCGCCCTAATAAGGGTGCTTTTTAAATTTTTAGAAAAGGAGAAAGAGAAAATGATTAGACTTGGTAATCACATCATTGATGAAATTCTTTATGGTGTAGCTACTGATTTTGAGCAGTCTGAGATTTATTATACACTCGATCAGCTTTCAGGAGCAAACATCGCAATTACATCTGATCCTAGAGAGATCACAGATAAGAATGGAAATATTATCAGACGTATCTATAAAAGTAAGAACGGTGAGTTTACTGCAACTAACGCAATGCTTCACCCAAGCGTTATGAACGCTGCTTCAGGTTCAACAATCGAGCAGGCTTCTGCTACTACACCTATTAATATGCCAAAGGTAGTTGTAGTTCAGGCAGGTGGAAGTGTTACAGATACTACTATGGATGATACTTCAATCAAGGTTATTGGTATCTTTGGTAACGGTGCAAACTCTAAGCCACTTGGTAGAGATGTTAGTCCATCATATTCAGATGACAATCCAGAGTATGGATATGACTCAACAACTAAGACTATCACAGTACCAGCAGCAGCAACTAATGCTCCAGTTAGTTATCTTATAATGTATACAAGAAGTGTTGAGAGTGGAATCAAGCTTACTAATAGAGCAGATAAGTTCCCAGATGCAGTTACACTTACACTTTATTCTTCATATGTAGATCCATGTGAGGAGAAGCTTAGACCTGCGTATGTAGTAATTCCTAACTTCATGCCAGATCCATCTGTAACAATTAACCTTGATTCAGAGAATCAGGAGCTTGACTTCAATGGTACTCTTCAGGTTGATTATTGCTCAGGTGAAAAGGTTCTTTACTACATCTACTATCCAGATGAGGATATTGTAGTAACTGGTGTTGGTGAGTAAATAAACACCTTTGGGGGGAGTTAACACTCTCCCCTTTTTTATGCTTTCTTAGCACAATTGGTAGTGCAGCTGATTTGTAATTAGCAGGTTGTTGGTTCAAGTCCGACAGAAAGCTCAACATAAAAAATAATTAATAAAGGAGGAACATTTTAAAAATGAGTAAAATAAAGACATGTATAGTATGTGGTAAAAAATATGAATACTGTGGACATTGTGATAAGGGTGGTCAAGAAAATAAATGGAAGACCAATTATTGCTCTGAAAATTGTAGAGATATTTTTAACATTATTTCAAAATATGTAAATCATCATATTTCAATTGATGATGCCAAGCAAGAATTAGTTGAAAAAGATTTAGGAATAAATATAAAAAATAATTTAGCTAAATATTGTGGAGAAATAATGACACATGGAGAGGATGCAAAAGAAGAAATTGTAGAAGAAACTACTGAAGAAGTTGCAGAAAGTATCGTGGAAGAAGTTGTAGAAAAAACTACGGATGAAGAAAACGAAGATACTGAAGAAGAACCTGAAACGGTTTCTGATACAATTCCATCATTTGTAAAATCAGAATTTAAACCTAAAAGAAAAAGGAGATACATCCCAACTTCAAAGTAAGAATGATTAGGAGGAATAAAAGGAGTATGAAATTTCAAATAAATACACTGCAACATAATATTGATTTTGAAGATAATATTATTATTATCAACCCAAAGCAAGCAGCATTTTATTGGGAAGAAAAGAAAATACAACCAGTACATATCTATCCTTCTAGAGATAAAAATACTAATGATCCAATTATAGTATTTGTATTTCAAAAAAGTGCGACAAAAGAAGCTTGGGCAGAATGGCAAGCAAGGCGGTGATATTATGGAAGTATATTTAGATAACGCCGCAAGTACAAAAGTCAAAGATTCAGTTCTTGATACATTTATTTATACAGCAAAAAATACTTATGGAAATCCATCTTCTGAACATAGTGAAGGATATGCTGCAGAAGGATGTATTGAGTATCATAGAGATAATATTGCTAAACAACTTCATTGTGATGGTGAAGATATATTTTTTACTACTGGAGCGACAATGAGTAATCAATTACTTATTCAAGGATTCTACGCAAAGCATCCTTATGGAATGGTTGTCACGACAAATGTAGAACATAATGACATAATGATGCTGATGGATGATATTCCGTGGTACAAACATATACTTGAAGTTGATAGGAATGGATTAATTCAAACCGACAAATTAACGACAATTTTGGATTATATTACTTACAAAATGTCGGTTCCGACTCTCGTATCAATTCAAATGGCAAACAGTGAAACTGGAATAATACAACCTATTCAAGAGATAGCGGGCATTATTAAAAAATATGATAATGTCTTCCTTCATATGGATGCTACTCAATATATCCCTTACTATCCTATTAATATGGAGTGTTGGGGAATAGATGCAATATCAATGTCGGGACAAAAGATAGGCGGTATTAAGGGTTCAGGATTGCTTGTAGTAAGAAAAGAACTTCGTGAAAATATAAAGCCAATATTATATGGAGAGCAAGGATTAATAGGTGGTACTCCTTCTACTCCATTAATTGCGAGTCTAGGAAAAGCATTTGAAGAAATTAATTATGATGTGTCTTCTATGCAAAACAAGAGAGATAAATTATTGTCTTCTCTACGAAACATGGGTGCAGTATTAATTGGCGGTATTGATAATAGATTACCAAATAATATCTATTGTCGATTTCCGGGTATTAATGGTCTTTCACTTTTGTATTTATTTGACGAGCGTCAAATATACATAGGAACTGGATCAGCTTGTAGCACTGATTCAGACAAACCTAGTCACGTTGCTAAAGCCTATGGTCTTACAGACAAAGAGGCTTTTGAATGTATAAGACTTACATTGAGTAATGAAACTACTGATGAAGAAATAGAATATGTGGTAGATAATCTTAAGAGTATTTTACCATTATTATGATAACATAAGTAACTATTAAAGTTATTTTTATTAAAAGGAGGAAACGATTATGAGCATAGCTGATATAATTCAACAGTTTGCAGTGCCGATGATTGCAATGGTTTGTTATTGTGTTTGTTTTGCAGTTAAGAAGGCTGTATTAGTAAAAGATAAATATATACCTCTTTTAGCAATGGTACTTGGTGGCATCTCAGGTATCCTTGTAAGCGGTTTATCATATGAGGCAGTTGCATCTGGAATTGCTTCTGGTGCTTTAGCCGTAGGTGTAAATCAGGTATATAAACAGTTCAAGAAGGATGACGGATATACTATATGATACTCTCTCCTACTTTATATAATTATTGGACAGAGTTTGTATCAGTTCCGGGAGTTAAAACAGGATTAGTAATTGTTCTTCTTAGCGCTGTTGAGGTTAGTCCAGTTAAAATCAATCCTTGGTCATGGATTGGTGGAATAATCGGAAAACTTCTGGGTATTAAAACTTTGTCAGATAAAGTAGATGCCCTTGATGAAAAGGTAGATATAAACCAAGCAACAACTATTAGAGTTCGTATATTGAGGTTTGAGGATGAAGTTCAGAATAACATAGAGCATAGTAAAGATTCTTGGGATCAAGTCATGGATGATATTAATCGCTATGAAGAGTATACTGAATATCATCCTAAGTTTAAAAATAATATTACTGAAGCAAGTATAAACCATCTTAAAAAGAAATATGATGAACTATTAGAAAAACGTGCTTGGACTATAACGTTAGTTAAATAAGATAGGAATAAAAGGATGGCGTACAAAAATTATAAACAACGAATGGCTATAGAAAATAAGTATAAGAAGAAATTGTTAGAAATAGATTCCACTTTAGATAATGATAGTGGAATCTATTTTTTAACTAGAGAAGATTCTAGCGGTTTTAAGTACGCATATATAGGTCAAGCGAAACATATACTCACACGATTAACACAACACTTTATGGGATATCAGCATATTGATTTGTCCTTGAAGAAACATGGGTTATATAGTGAAGATAATCCAGAGGGATGGAAGGTTGATTATAAAAAATATCCTGAGTCAGAATTAGATGATATGGAAAAATACTATATCAAAGAATATGCAGATAAAGGATTTCAATTGCGTAATAAAACTGGTGGCGGACAAGGTAGTGGAAAAACCGATTTAGATGATCGTCGCCCCGCTAAAGGTTATAGAGATGGTCTTATCCAAGGTCGAAAGAATGCGAGTAGGGAAATTGCGAGATTATTTGAAAAGCATTTGAACTATTCAAAAAAAAGTGATAAGCCAAATAAAAATCAAGAAAAGGCGTTGATCAAGTTTGAGGAATTTCTCAACTACTACAAGGAAGAAAAGGATACATAAACAATCTCGACAGGAGGTGTTCGTTGATGTATTCAAATGAGATTGAAACTTTTTTAAAAGAGCGCGATTATGTATTAACTCCTGAAGAATGTAATGTAATTATGGATATTAATACAAACACGCAAATAGCCCATATGAAGTATTTATGTGCTAATAATGAATATTATATCAGTACGGACGATGGGTACACATTTAAATTTAGAGTAAAAGGATAATAAAAGGAGAAAGTGATTATGAAAGTAAAAGAAGTATTAAACTATAACAGAATAATTAAAGCAATTATTGACAATGCAAATGATGTTAATTCTCTGGTTAAGTTTAAACTATTAGGAATGCTAAAGCAGTTTGAACCAATTGTCGCAAACTTTGAGACAATTCGTGATGAAAAGATTGTTAAATATGGTAAGACAACTGAAGATGGACAGACTGCTATTGTTCCACCTAAGAAAGATGATTTTGAAAACGATGAAGAATTTGAAAAGGCATCTAAGGAATACGAAGATATAATTAAGAAGTTTACATCTGAGATGGATGAAGTTTTAGATTCCGAAATTGATATTGAGATTAAGAAGTTTAATTATGATGATATTATGAATGCCGGAGTTCCATCGGATTATCTTGTTGCAATTTACGGACTTATTGAAGAGTGAATGTAAGGAGGTAAGATCATGGGAATTTCAGTAGATGTTTTTGTAAAAACATACAAAGCAACTAGCAAGGCTAAAGATAAGACTTTTGAAGATTTCATAGCAAAACATATGACTACTACTTATATACCATACCTGACAAAAGTAGCTTATTGTCAGGATATAGTTGAGAAGACTTCTCATAGGGTTATAGGCGAAAATAGAAACTTTGTAACAGTAAACAGCCCCAATCGTCATCTGTTCTTTACTATGAAACTTATTGAATTATATACAGATATAGAATTTAATACTTATGAAAAAGTAGATAAAGATAATAATATATCTATTGACTATGATAAGTTAAAGGAATGCGGTGCTGCGCCAGTGTTAATATCCGCAATTCCTGAAGAAGAGTTTGATGAATTTACTACTATTCTTACTATGGTAATAGATGATTTTTATCAGAATGAATACTCTCTTACTGCTCTTGCTTATAACGCAAAAGAGAGTTTGTCTTTATCTGAAGAAGTTATTAATTCGGTTATTGACGATTTAACAAAACAAGCAGAGTAACAACTGATACTTGAAAGGAGGTATTAGAAAAATGGCTTACAAATACTACAATCCAAATCAGTACGGAGATACTGGCGATTGTGTTGTACGCGCCCTTTCAAAGGCTCTTAATCAATCGTGGGATATAACATATTGGGATTTGTGTGATATAGGTTTTCTACAAGGAGACTGGGGGAACAGTAATCATGTATGGGATTTATATTTAAGGGATTGTGGTTTTATTCGTAAAGTTGTTCCTAATACTTGTCCTGATTGTTATACTGTGCGTGATTTTAGTAATGATCATTTGAATGGCACATATGTGTTAGCAACTGGTAACCATGTCGTAACTGTTATAGATGGGAACTATTATGATTCGTGGGATAGCGGAAATGAAGTTCCCATATATTATTATCAAAGATAAAACCAACCACCAAGGAATTAATTTTCTTGGTGGTGTTTTTTGTTTATTAAGGATTTGAGTAAATCTCAGGTTCTTAATAAATAAAAAACGAAAGGAGGTAAGTTGTAATGGCTTACTATACAAATCCAATTTATGGATACTATCCTCAGGTGCAGCAAATGTTACCTATGATGTATCCGCAACAACAAGTGGTTGAACAACCACAGACAAACTTAAACGTCCAAAGTGGACAAATAAATAACGCTCCAATGGATTCATATATGATATGGGTTCAAGGAAAAGCTGGAGCGCAGTCTTACCCAGTAGCTCGTGGTACTACTCTCCCACTATTTGATAGCGAAGGGGATTTTCTTTACATTAAGTCTGTAGATAGTAATGGTATTCCAATGCCGTTAGTGACTAAAGTGTTAAATGATCCTCCGGTCGAAGTAAAGGCGGAAGTAGTTGAATCAACTGCACAAGTTGATTTAAGTGGCTATGTTACTAAAGAAAGTTATGATGATTTATTGAATAAGTATTCTGATTTAGAAATGAGAATACTTGAGTTGGAGACAAAACCAACGTCTTCATTTAACTCAACTTTTACTGGTAACACCTTCAATAATACGAAGAAGGATGGTGGACAAAATGAAAGCAAGTTCACTTTTTAATCTATTCGGTCAGCAGAGTCTACCGATGAATGGTGGGTTTGCTAATATGATGAGTCAATTCCAATCGTTTAGTAAAAACTTTAATGGAGATCCAAAGGCTCAAGTACAACAATTATTAGACTCAGGACAAATGAGTCAACAACAGTTTAATCAACTGTCACAGATGGCTACGCAATTTCAACAGATGATGCGTAGTCGTTTTTAATTTGGTCAATACGGCATAGTGCCGTTTGATATAGAGTTAACTCTTCTAACAAGGTCAAGGGACGCTTTGACTAAACAATTTGAAAGGAGAAAATAATTATGGCAATTAATGATGGTTCTTTAAGCGCAGCTGATATTGCTGCAGTAACAAATGGCGGAGGCTTTGGTGGCTTCGGCAATGATGGTGGATGGTGGCTAATACTTCTCTTCCTCTTCGCATTTGGCGGTTGGGGTAATGGTTTTGGCGGAGGTAACTATGGTGGAGGCGGAGTGCCTTACATGGTGAACGACGTACAGAGAGGTTTTGACCAGACAGCAGTTATGAGTGGAATCAATGGAATCCAGACTTCACTCTCAAATGGATTTGCGGGCAATGAGATTTCTCAGTGTAATCAGACAGCAAATCTTACTGGACAGATAAGCGCACTTGCTCTTAATCAGGCAACAAGTACTTGTGGAGTAAATAGTAATATTGCAGACCTCAAGTATACAGTAGCTACTGAAGCATGTGCTGACAGAGCTGCAGTTACTAATGCTCTTCAAGTTGTAACTAATGCAATTAATGACGGCATCCAGTCTGTGAAGGATCAGTTATTCTCAGATAAGCTAGACCAGAAGAACGAGGAAATCGCTAATCTTCGTACACAGATTAATCTTGCTAACCTTAGTGCATCACAGAACTTACAGACGCAGCAGATTCTTGCGGGACAAGAAAGAAGTGTTGGTACATTAGAGCAGTATCTCGCTCCTACCGCTATCCCAGCTTATATTGTACAGAATCCAAATTGCTGTGGATATAATTACAATATGGGTTGTGGTTGTAGCGGATATGCTGGTTAATCCAACTCCAAAAGGAATCATTTTTTCAAATAGAAATTTTTAACATATGGTTAATTTTGATGCCATCCCTCGTCATAACGGCGAGGGATTTTGTATGGAGGATAAATAATATGGCTGAATATAGATATAATGCTAATCAGACCGTATCAGCAAATGGAACTGTAATATTTTCTAATGACTTCTTTCCTTGTACAAAAGGATTAATTGTTCATCAGGATGATTCGGGACTTTTCCAAGTAAGAGGAATTGTAAATAATCCTTGCGCTGAATACGGAAAACTTAAAATAAATTTTGGTGCTAACGTTGCTATTCCTACTGGCGGAACAGTTGAACCTATAACACTTGCAATTACAGTTAACGGTGTTACAGAACCAGCAACAACAATGATTGTTACTCCTGCTGCAGTTGGGGAGTTTAGTAATGTTAGTCGTGAAGTTGAAATACCTATTCCTCGTGGATGTTGCCAAAACGTATCGGTAACAAACACAAGTACACAGGCTATCGAGGTACAGAATGCGATCATAGACCTCGATAGAATATCTTAAGGGAAGGAGGTATTTTAAATGGATACAATAGATAAAGCTTTAGATAGAATCTATTGCGAGATAGACGATATTATCTCCCACCCTACTCTTGATAAGCAAGATGTAGAATTTCTCGGAGAGTTTATTGACATGGTCAAGGATTCTGCTGAGATGGATTATTACTACTCTAATTCAATGAATGATAATGGTTATAGTAATATGGGTGGTAATAGTTATATGCGTGGACGTTCAAGTAGAATGATGCCAATGTATAATCGAGGTTCTTCTTATAGTCGTGGATATGATAAGAATGGATATTCGCGCACTGATAATAAAGAAGCAATGTTAGATCATCTTCAAGATGTAATGGATATGGCTGTTGATGAAAAAGATCGTAAGGCGGTTGAACGTCTAATGCAGCAGATGTCTGAGAGATAAAGGGATTAAATTATAAAAGTGATTTTCAGCCCGGAGGTGGATAATCACCTTCGGGCTTTTTTTAATGAATATGTCATAGATAACATATTAGGTTCAAATTGAGTACAAAATATGTCATGTATGACATATTTATTTTTATAGCATAACTGACAAGTTGTGTATTTCGTTATAAGGAGAATAGAGAAATGATTATAGTAGATTTAATTAAAGAATTTATGTATCAGAAAAATAAAACCATAGCGGATGTTGCTAAAGGAACTGGTTTATCTGCTGATACAATTAAAAATATAGTAGTTAATGATGTAATACCTAGTCCTGAGGTTGCTGATAAAATATTTAAATATTTTGGTGTGACTTTGGAGGAGGTACTAAGTTTATATTGATTTTATTTTTATAATAATATAAAATAAAAAAAGAAAGGAATATCTTTCTTTTCTTATTATATGTACGATATGGAATACCTCGGATATTTTTTATCCGGGGTATTCTATTTTTATTTTGATCATTATTTAAGAAGGGAGGTAATTATAATGGCTAGAGATTACGCGCCAAAAACATTAAATGGAATTGCATCACAAGTTGCAAAAGATGTATATAAAAAAGTTGGAAATAGAATAGCTAAAGATATGGCACATCAATACGTGAGTGCTATTAGAAATTTTTATAATGATTATCAGCCTAGAGTATATAAGCGTTCTTATAGAAGCTATTATTTTGCTGATCCCGATGGAGTAAAAGCCTATACAAAATTTGTAAAGATGGATTCTGACGGCAAAGGATTTACAGTTGCGATGAATATAAGTCCTTCTAATATAAGAGTACCTTACACTAGTATTGTTAATGGAAGAGGTACTGCATCTCTTACAGGATTAGTATTTACCAATACGTGGGTATATGGACAGCATGGTGGTAAGTTGCCATATAACATTATACCAGAGGAAAAGCGTGTGTCTAAACCGGGATATGGATGGATGCCACTGAAACAAACTGGATGGACTTGGATTCCACCAGTAACCAGTCCGTCTCCTATGGAGATGATGGATATGTGGTTTAAGGGATATGCTACAAATGATAATTTAAATAAGCTCACTAGTAATATTGTTAGTGATTCCATAAGCAGATATTTAAGGAGGTGGAATACAAGATATGGCAAATAATTTTGAATATAAAATTCATGTTTCTATTGATCAAGACAGCGTTAAGGGAGATGTAGCCAGCATTCTTAAAAAGATGAAGGCGGAAATTGAAAATAACGCATATAAAGTTGAATTAACTGGCGATCCTAAACAATTAATAAAAGACTTAGCTAATCTAAAAAAGATGATTCCTAGTCTCGATTTATCTGAAGGTCTTCAATTCCATCTTGCTGATATATTAAAGGACAATACCGAAGAAGGAAAGAAAATTATTGATCAATTTGCTACTTATATAATCAACTCTGTAAATGAAACGGTATCTAGTATAGATTCTATTTCGGAAGCTATAAAGAAAACACAGAGCGAATTAAATAATTTATATAGTAGAAAGAAAAGTTTATTAAAAGATGATGGTACTCTTGATGTTGTTACAGCATATGAGAATGCACAGAAAAAATTACAAGAGGCATCAAATAAATATGCTGATTCTAAACAAAAAGGTAAAAAAGAAGTTTATGCTCAAGAGATGCGAAATGCATATCAAGATGTACTAAATTTCGAAAACGAAGCTCAGAAGGCTGGAGCTAAAGTATTAGAATCTACGGAAACAATAAGAAAAGGATTCTCAGATATTTTTGAAGGAATGACATCTAATGGTTCTTATGAACAAGCCATAGCTGAAGTCGAAAAAAATATTTATACTTTAGAAAATAAGTTAACTGGTTTAAAGAAAGATTTGGAGTCTGCTCAAAATCCTGAGTTAAAAGTAAAAGGTAAACTGGCGGATAACTTTCTTTCTGATCTACAATCACAGTTAAATTCTCTTACTGGGTTGGAAGTAAAAGTTAAACCGGTTGTAGATGGGAATGTTGAACTTGAAGTTGAGGCTGATATAAAGCCTAGTACACAATCAATAAATGAATCAAAACAATTAATTAAGGAAACTACAAAAGAAAGTTCGGAACAAATTACATTTAATGATGTAGATTTAAGCAGTTTAGAATCTGTTACGAATAAAATTTCAGAGTATAAATCTAAAGCCGATTCAATAGCAGATTCTGCTCAAGAAACAATAGATAAACTTAATAATATTACTGGTAAATCTTATACGCTAGAACGAAATATGTTTGATATTCCTAGTACTATACGTGAATGGAATAAACCAAGTTTATCGGCTAATGAATTTAAAAAAGAAATAAAATCTTCTTTGGAAATTGGTAATAAGTCTCATGCTGCGGTTTTATATGATAATTTAAAAACATTTTATCCAAAATCTAAAGCAACATTAAAAACTTTTAAAGATTCCGATTTTGAAGAAAATTATGATAAATATCTTAAGCAAGGAAATAATACTGTAACAAGTTTATTAACTGATTCAAATTTGCAGACTTATAGAGATTATGAAGAAACAATACATAAACTACAAATTGAAGAATATGGTTTAAAATTGGAGATTAAAAATGCAAATACTGAATTAGAAAATCAAAAAAAAGTTACTTCTGAATTGTCAAAAATAGATATTTCATCAGAAGATTCTCGTAATGCTGCTTTACAATCTATAGAAAAACAAATCTCTGAAAAAGAATCAGAGATGCAAAAAATGTTGGATACAGATACAAATTTCCAAAAGGAATATCATGAATTAGCCAAACAGCATATTAACCAAGAAAGTACACAGGAATATAAAGATTTATTAGAAAAATATAATATCCCCGAAGGAAATGGTCTGTTAGGTTCTCTTAAATATTTAGCTGGTCAACGTACAGAATTAGCAGATAGTATTGACACGTTAAAAGATATGAGAGACACTATCATTTCAATAGATGATGCTTCTAAATCAACCGACAAAACTAAAAATATTTTAAATCAAAGTGGGTTTAAAGAAGCTGCTCAATCGGCTACCGAAACTAAAGAAGCCGTCCAAGAAGTTAATGATACTATTGCTTCCTCTCCTACTTTATATGAAGAGTCTTCTGGTCAGTTATCTTTATTTGAAGAAGAAGTTGAGGTTAAGAAAAAAGATGCTGAAGTTACCAATGAATTATCTGAGGCAAATCAAAAACTTAGCGATACTCCGGGACAAATGTCTATTAGTGATTATCTCGAACAAGCTCAAGTTCAAGCAGAGGCTACTGTCGAATCTTTAGATAAAATAGATCAAGAAATTAATGATGATATAAACAATACTGGTCTTGATTCTCTTGAAGATAATTTGCGAGATGTTGGCGATGTCGCCGATGATTCAACTCAAGAAGTCAATGAATTAAAAGAGGCAATGGAAGACTTAAAGGTCGAAAACTTTGGTGCTCTAGACATTGACAGGACAACATCTTACGGTGTAAATAAAGATGGCGAAGAAGTCGAGACTTCTACTTATAAAATTAAAGGTGAAAATGTTTCAGGTGTCTTAGATGAAGATATGAATGTTATATCTATGACTACTAAGGTAGTTAAAGGATATTCTGAAGCTCAAGCCGAAGCAGCGGAAAAAGCTCGTCAAGCAGCTCAGGCTGAAAAAGAGTTAGAACAAGAACGTACGGCTCAAATAAATAAATTTAAAGCTTTTGAGGCAGAACAGAAAAAATACGAAGCTAGTATGAGTAAGGACGCTGTTCAAAAATATAAAGAACAATATAGCGAACTAACTCAAAAGGTTAAGGAATATGTAGAATTAAGAAAAGAAGCAGCTAAGTCAGGCAAATTAGATTCAGAAGTTCCTGAAATACAAAAGCTAGATAATGAAATAGTCCAAATGGCTGATGATTTGGAAAAGAATCCTTTATTCAATCAGGCATTTGAAGATAAAGCATTAAGTGGTTTAAATAATATTGAAGCCAAAGTTCAATCTATCCGTTTTGATAAAATAATATCTAACTATAAAGAATTAGCTTCTTTACAGTCCGAAAGATATTCACTTACAAACAAAGGTGTTTCTGAGGATAGTGAATATATAACCTATCTCGATAGCCGTATATCTAAAATTAACGAAGAAAATCAATCTCTTCAATCATTAAATTATACCGAAGAACAATTTAATGCCATACAAGAAGCATCTGCTAATGTAATGCAAGGCGTTAATAAACAGATTAATGTTAATGATGTTAGTGGTAAAAAACTTGAGCAAACAATAGAAAACACTCGTGCTTCATTACAGAAACAAGCTGCTTCATTAACAAGTAATGGCAAGTTAATGAAGGTATATGGAGATCAAGTTACTGCATTACTTGAGGAAATAAAAAGTCCAGACACAACATTAGAAAGACTAAATCAAATTCGAAATGAGTTAAATCGTATTTCATCAGAGGCTATATTGGCTGGTCAGTCTGGAAAAACTTTATTCCAAGTATTGAAGCAAAGAGCACAATCATTAGTTGCTTATCTTAGTACTTTTGCTAGTTTTTATAGAGTAGCTAGTTATATCAGAACAGCGTTTGAAACTATTAAAGACCTTGATACTCAACTTGTTGATCTTCGTAAGACCACAACAATGACTACAGGGGAATTAAATGAATTTTATAATTCTTCTAGTGATGTTGCAAAACAACTTGGCGTTACGACAAGTGAAATTATAAGTCAGGCAAGTGCATGGTCTAGACTTGGTTATTCTTCAAAAGAAGCTGCAACAACAATGGCTGAACTCAGTTCACAGTTTGCTAGTGTTTCTCCGGGAATGACGACTGAAAATGCAACGGACTATCTCGTTTCAACAATGCAAGCGTATGGTATTACCGTAGACGAAGTTGAACGTAAGGTAATGGATAATGTCAATAGAATTGGTAACACATTCGCGACAACCAATGCAGAGATTGGAGAAATGTTAACACGTTCTTCTGCCGCAATGAAAGCTGCCAATAATACTATTGAAGAAACTATTGCATTAGAGTCTGCTGCTGTTCAGATTACGAGAAATGCTGAAACGACTGGTACTGCATTTAGAACAATCTCTATGAGAATTAGAGGATACGATGAAGAGACTGAAGAATTGTCTTCTGATCTCGAAAATATTTCAGGAGATATTTATGATTTAACCAAAGTCAATGGCAAAGGTATTAGTATTTTTACTGATGAAACTAGAACTGAGTATAAATCAACTTATGAAATACTTAAAGAAATTGCTGGTGTATGGGATGAATTAACAGACAAACAACAGGCTGACTTGCTTGAAAAATTAGGTGGTAAACGTGGTGCTCAGTCTATAGCTGGAATATTAGCCGACTTCGATGAAGTTGAAAGAGCAATGTCTGAAATGGAAAATGCCGCTGGTTCTGCTGACGCAGAGATGGGAATTATCCGAGATTCACTTGAATTTAAGATTAATGCTCTTAAACAGACATGGGTTGGTACTCTTCAAGAAATAACAGACAGAGGAGATATTGGCAATATAGTTGATAAATTAACTGCTATATCTGAAGGACTCGGTGGAGTTATTTCAAAACTTGGTATCGCTAAGACTGCGTTTATTGGTTTATCAACTGTCGTTGGTAGTCAGAAGTTTGGTATATTTGGTTCAAATGGTACTGGCTTTATGAGTATGCTTTCTCAAGCATCTGCTGCAAAAGAAGAAGTATCGCAATACAGAGGTGTATTAGCTGCCCATAATACTTTTTCAAAAATCAATCCTGATTATTTATTAGAAACAGATTTTTCTAAATATGACAATCTTAGCAATAGCGTCAAAAAGAATCTCAAGAGCATCCAAGATGAGGTAATAAAAACAAAAGGTACTGGAGAAGATGCATTTAATAAAATTGGTGTATCAATGGCTCAAGCTGAAGGAAGAGCTGAAGCTGCTACTAGTTCAATTAAAAAGTTTGGTACTACTCTTCTAAACGCTTTTACCTCTTTCGCTATATCTACTGCTATATCTCTTGCTATTCAAGGTATTCAAGATTTAATTAATTCATCTGAAGATTTGGCAAAAGAATCTAGTGATATTGCAAACAAATTTAATCAAGAGAAAACTCAAATAGATGATTATTCTAAGAAGATTGTAGAATTAAAAGGAATTATGGATGATTCTAAATCTTCAACTGAAGAAGTAGCAAATGCTACTTCTGAATTATATGATATCCAAAATAATTTAATCAGTACTTATGGTGCATATCATGAAGGTATTGATTTAGTTAATGGTGATCTCGAAGAGCAGTTAAGTATTCTTCAACAAATAGATAGAGAAAATGCTCAACAAGCAATCAATGATATAAACGCAAACAGATCAGCACTTTCAAGTGGTTGGAACATTCTTGGAAATCTTGTTGAATATACTGCGGTTACCGTAGCTACTGGTGGTATTGGAAATTCACCAGTACAACTCAGAGGTTTGTCAAAATATTATGAGAACCTGAAGGCTGGAAATGGATTCTGGGATAGTTTTACAAAAATATGGACAGAGAGCGATCTTTACGGAAAAGATATAGGATTAGAACTAGCCGGAAGTAGTGTAAAACAAATAACAGACTTATATGAAGACTTCAACGCTGAAATAAAAGCAACTGACAATAGCGCAATTAATGAACTCATCGATTCATTTGAAGAGTTTGAAGTTGAAGATGGAATGATAAAGGTTTCAGGTTCAGTAGACGAAGTCAGCGAGGCTGTAGTTAAACTTCAAACTCAATTGAAAAGTTTAGGATACGAAGACGAAAATCTGAATAATCAATTGACTAATATTGCCAACACAGCACAAGAAGTTGTAAGTAATACTTCTGAAGCATACAACACTATTTTATATGATAAAGTTCAGAACGATGCGAATTTATTAAATTATTATTCGAAATTAACAGAACTGTATAACAAATTGCAGACTGCACAAGGTGAAGGCGATACTAAAAAAATAGATCAAGAAGAACAATACATAAAAGATTTGTTTGAGAAAATATATTCCGACGAAAATATAGATCAAAAGTATGTTAAATATTTTGAGAATCTTTATCCTGATTTACAAAATATTATCTCTAGTTGGAAATTCGAAGTTGAAGTATTACCTAGTATTGACCTTACATCTGGATTTACTGGACAACTTGGTACTGAAGATTATTTAAAAGATAATTCGTTAGATCAAATATTATCCGATTATAATCGTCTTGTTGCCGAAGGTGATAGTGGTTCAGGCGTAACCAACGCTATATTCAAGGCATTGGCTGATGAAGCTGAGAAGGCAGATACTGATGTTGTAACATTAATAAACAACCTTAAGAAATTACCTCAATATAGTGATAGATACTCTTCTCTTCGTCAGTTAATGGGAGATAATTGGAAAGACGAATATGCTGAATCTTTTACCGATTCAGAAATTGCATTATCAACCGAATTAGCAAAAGAATTTGAAGGTGATATTACATTTGATTATGATTCAATCAAAGAGGAATTATCAAATAGACTAAGTCCTATTACTGTTGAAATTGAACCTGAGATTAGTAATACTGATGCTGTTGAATCTTTAGATAATCTCGAAGATACTTTTGGAGATTTAAGTACGGCATATCTTGCTTCAGTAAAGAATGAGAATAGTAATGGAAATGTTGCTAATGCCAGTGATCTTCAAGGTGTTACTGATGCATTTGGTGGAGTAACAGAAATAAAAGCTGATACTACTGTTGAGGAAGTTAATGCTCTTTCAAATGCTATTGAAGAATATAATTCGCAGTTACTAGAAAACAAAGGTGATACTAAAGTTGCCCAAGATGCTGCTGATAAATTAGCAACTGCTTATGTTGATCAAAGCGGAATACTTGATAATCTTACTGAGGAAAATAAAGATTATTATATTCAACAATTAAAGGCAAATGGTGTTACTAATGCTGCAGAAGTTGTAGAATCTAGATTAAGCAAACAAGCAAAACTTACTGCTACTAACTTAACATTGTTATCTAAGAAACTTGCATATTATTCTGATGCCATTAACGAAAGTAATAAAGGTACTGATGAATATAATGATGCAATGGAGAGTATAGCTGATACTACTAAAGAATTATTAAGTACCTATGATGATGCAGGAACTGCAATTATTACACCAGAAATAGATTCGTCATTTATTGAACAAAATCTTGAAGATATTAAAGCAGCTACTGAAGGAGACATTGATGCTTTAGACAGATTACGTCTTGCTGCGGCTAGACTTAACGCTTCTAAAGTATATATTGACGTTGATTTACCATCGGATGTAGTTAGTGCACAGCTTGATAATATCATGGATATGGTTGCTCAAGCTGATGCTATGGATATTGAGGTTGGCGCAAGCATTGATGATAGTGCATTCTTATCAGCATTGTCAAATATGATGAGTAGTTCACAATCTACTGCAAATGCTGTTTCTGCCGCATTTGAATCGATGGGATATAGCGTAGAATGGACTCCTAATAAGACTACTGCTACTGTTGCAGAAACCATTATGGCAAATGGTGGTACTGGTAATACTACGGCAGATTATTATACATCTAAAGGTATTTCTGATGTAAAAACAACTTCAGTAACTATGGATGTCCCTTCATTAAAAATAACACGTACTTCTAGTGGTTCTTCTGGAAGTAAGGTGTCTTATGGTGGAGGAAGTTCTGGTAGTTCTTCATCTGGTGGTTCAGGTGGTTCAGATAGTGGTTCAGATGATACAAGTACAGATGAGGAAACATTTGACTGGGTAGAGGTTGCTATTAATAGCCTTGAACAAGAACTTGATAGACTTGATGAAGCTATCGATGATGTATATGATAATTGGGAAACACGAAATCAAGGTGTTACTGATAAAATATCCAAGCTTACAAATGAGATAGAACTCCAAACCCAAGCTGCCGCTAGATATGAAGCTGAAGCCGAAAAGTATAATGACATTGGTGAAGAGTATATCCAAAAAATCAAAGAAGGTACTTTAGATATTGAGACACTTGAAGTCGAAACTTCTGATGATGATGACTCTGACACACTTATTGAGAAGATACAGAATTATCAAACATGGTGGGAAAAGGCTCAAGAGGCTTATGATCAAGTTGGCACTCTCACTCGTGAACTTGGAGAACTTTACAAACAAGTTTTTGATAATATTGAATCAAGTTACGACGAATTACTTGATGAGATAGAAAAGAAAACTGACATAATCGAGGAGCGAATTACTCGTACTGAGGAACACGGTTTCTTTGTTGATCAAGCATATTACGAAGCACTTAAATCTTTAGAGGAACAGAACTTTAAAGATTTAGAAGAAGAACGCAAGAATCTTATTACTGCTCTTAATACTGCTGTTACAACTGGTAATATTGAAAAAGGTAGTGAGGCTTGGTACGAAATGTACCTTGCTATCCAAGACGTAAATAAAGCCATTGAAGAATCTATGACTAACACAATCAAACTTAACAATGAGATTAGACAATTAAGTTGGGATAAATTTGATTGGATTGAAGAACGCATGGATGACTTCGCAGAAGAAGCCGATTTCTTAATTAAGTTACTTCAAGGTGAAGAAACTATAGACGACCGTGGTTACTTTAATGATCGTGGATATGCAAATGCCGCCCTTGTTGGTGCAAAGTATGATGATGCTCTTGCAGAGGCACAAAGATATAAAACTGAGATAGCTAAGATAGATAAAGAACTTGCTACTGAAGAAGGCAAATATGACAAGAATTTAATTGAACGTAAAGAAGAACTTGTTAGTGCTTATCGTGATGCTATTGAAGCTGCCGAAGATGAGAAGCAAGCAATGAAGAGTCTTGTTGAAGAGGCTGTAAAGCAACATCTTGACTATCTGTCAAAACTCATTGATAAGTATAAAGATGCTCTTTCAACAATGAAGTCTACTTACGAGTATGCTAAGAACATCAATGACCAAACTAAAAATATAGGAAACCTTGAGAAACAGTTAGCTGCGTACCAAGGTGATACTTCCGAAGAAGCTCGTAAGAAACGTCAAGAACTTCAGAACCAACTTAATTCTGCTCAACAACAACTTGAAGAAACTCAGTGGGATAAGTATATATCTGAAACTGGCGAAATGCTAGACAACCTTTATAATAAT
>Ga0129307_1001089_pt1 | contig 32880 bp, 28 predicted proteins | sample P1105metagenome_FD_94437 | JGI IMG/M metagenome (GOLD analysis project Ga0129307, IMG submission 94437) | Capybara group fecal microbial communities from Wisconsin, USA - P1105 metagenome | ecosystem: Host-associated > Mammals > Digestive system > Large intestine > Fecal | place: USA: Wisconsin...
CAACCCTACCAGCGGCTTTGTCCGCATCGAAGGGGCGACCGCCGCCGAAGTCAGGGTCAACAACGCCTTAGGCCAATTGCTGAAAACGGCCCAAAACACCAACGAAGTCAACCTGAGAGGCTTACCGCAAGGCGTGTATCTGTTGCGCATCACGGACGAGAACGGGGCTACCGCCACAAGGAAAATAGTGGTGAAATGAGGTGGTTGGTGAAATCAACCAATGATTCAGCAAAAAAAGTGTCCTTCGGGACACTTTTTTTCGTATTTTTGCCGCCTTATTTGCAAATTAAAACCCAATGAACAATAAAAACACCCTTATTGGTTTTCTCCTCATCGCGGCCATCCTCTTTGGTTGGATGTATTTTATGACGCCATCGAAGGAGCAACTGGCTGAACAACAGCGTATTCAAGATTCCATCCGACAGGCACGACTGGAGCAGATGGCTCTGGATTCGCTTCGCATGGCGCAACAGCAGGATGCTCAAACGGCTGCGCTGATGGCCGACTCGACCCAGCTCTCGGAGATGGACTCCCTTGACAGAGCCCAGATGATGCAGAACAACCTGCGCGACAAATTTGGCATCTTCGCAGTTTCGGCTCAAGGCACCGAGCAGACTTGGACCATTGAGAACAAATTGCAGAAGCTGACGTTCTCAAGCAAAGGCGGCTTTCTGAAGCAAGTGGAGCTGAAGGACTATAAGACCTATGACTCGCTGCCGCTGATCTCGTTCGACCCTGAGACGGCGAAGTTCGACTTGTCGTTCTTCGCTCAGAACCGCATCGTCAACACCTCGCAGTTCTACTTCCAGCCCTATATGAACGGCCAGCCTTATTCGGGCGGTGACATCACCGTGGCTGAAGGCGACAGCGTCGTGTTTGCCCTGCGCATGCCTACTGCGGAAGCCGACAAATACCTTGAGTATGTCTATACCGTGCGTTATGACAACTATATGATGGACTTCGACATCCGCATCGTCGGACTGAAGGACGTCATCGCCAACAACGCCGACTATCTCACCATCGACTGGGACGTCGACCTGATGAAACAGGAGAAGAGCACCGACCGTTTTGCCGGTGAGTCGGTGTACTACCGCTCGTTGACCGACAAGGACGTCGACCATCTCAACGAACAGAAGGACAGCGAACAGACGGTGAACAGCAAGCTGAAATGGGTGTCGTTCAAGCAGCGTTTCTTCTGCAACGTGATCGTGGCAAAGAACGAGTTTGAGAATGCCCGTATGGCTACGTTGACCCGCAACTCGAACAACCCGCGTTACTTCAAGTCGATGGCGGCCAATATCGAGGTGCCTTACGACGTGAAGGCGGAGACCAACGTCATCCCGATGCAGCTTTATTTCGGCCCCAACCACTTCAAGACCTTGCGTAGCTATGGCATCGGATTGCAGGACCAGATCAACTTGGGTGACTTCTTCCTCATCCGTTGGATCAACTATGGTGTCATTGCCGTGTTCAACTGGCTGAGCAGCTACGGATGGAACTACGGTATCGTGATCTTGATCCTGACCATTCTCATCAAGACCTTGCTCTTCCCCTTGGCCTTCAAGTCCTACAAGTCGTCGGCCATCACCCGTGTGCTGAAGCCCGAGATGGAGGCCATCAACGCCAAATATCCTAAGGAAGAAGACGCCATGAAGAAACAACAGGCTGTGATGAACCTGCAACGTCAGGCTGGCGTGAGTCCCGCTTCGGGATGTCTGCCCGCCTTGCTGCAGTTCCCCATCCTCATCGCTATCTTCCGTTTCTTCCCCGCCAGTATCGAGTTGCGTCAGCAGCCCTTCCTCTGGGCCGACGACCTCTCGACATACGACAGCATCATTGAGTTCCCGAAGTTCCTCGGCATGGACCACCTGAGCCTGTTCACCTTGCTCATGACCATCACGACTTTCATCTACACCTATGTGACCAACAAGCAGATGGACGTCTCGAGCAACCCGCAGATGAAGCCCATGAAGTGGATGATGTATCTCATGCCCATCATGTTCTTCGGTATCTTCAACAACTACTCGGCCGGCTTGAGCTACTACTACATGCTGGTCAACATCATCACCTTCATCCAGATGTTCATCTTCCGTAAGATGATCAACGAGGACAAGGTACGCGCCACCATCGAGGAAAACAAGAGGAAGCCCCAGAAGAAGTCCAACTTCATGAAACGTCTCGAAGAGGCTCAAAAGCAGCAGGCCAAGTTGCAGCAACAACAAAAGAAACGCTGAGGTCATGGAAAAACTGGAAAAATTCATCAACGCCATTCTTGAAACGCGCAAGGTTTGGCTGCTCGAAGCCAAGGAAGGTTTCTTCGCCATGCTGGAAGACGGCGATGGCGAGCCTTATATCCCGCTGTGGGAGTCGGAGGAGCTGGCTGTCAAGGCCGCACAAGGCGACTGGGAAGGCTACACCGTGACCGATATGGGCTTCTCGGAGCTGAGCCATTGGCTGAAGGAACTGGCTGCCGATGAAATCGACATCGCCGTGTCGCCCATGGCCGATGGCGAGATTACGGCCATCCCTTCGTATAAGTTCAGAAACTGGCTGAAGCCCTACGACGACCATTCCTTTAAGGACAAAGACGACGATGGTGACGATGATTTCGACTATGGCGAGGGTTGGGCGCAACCGTGGACATGATACTGGCATGAGACTATGAACAAGACTATATAATACCCCTTGTTCGTCATGGCGGGCGGAGACCCGCCATCTCCTAAAATGCAGAGGAATTCCATTTGGAATTGGAGATTGCGGGTCAAGCCCGCAATGACATTAGGGGTGAGAAGGTCGCAATAATTCGAAAAGGACGAGCCACTTATGAAAAGCAAGCTGTTTGGTGTATTGTTGCTGATTGAGGCCGCAGCCTTGTTGCTGACGGCTGCAGTGGCGTTACACTATCAGCGCGTGGCGGGGGATGGTGATGCCCGTTACTTCCTGCTCACTGCCGCCCTGACGGGTGCAGTGGGACTGTTTCTGTATTGCATCGGTCGCATGAGCAAACCCGGCAGGCTGCAGATCCGCGACACCTTCATGGTGGTGGCCTTTTCATGGGTGTTGTTTTCCTTATTCGGTATGTTGCCTTTTCTCATGTATGGCACCGTCGACAATGTCACGGATGCTTTTTTTGAGACTATGTCGGGTTTTACCACGACGGGAGCCACCATTCTCAGCAACATCGATCAGCAGCCGCATGGCATCCTCTTTTGGCGTAGCCTCATGCAGTGGATGGGCGGCTTAGGTGTCGTGGTGTTCACCTTGGCATTCATCCCGTCGGTGGCTAAGGGCTCGAAGAAGATGTCGTTGTTTGCCGCCGAAGCGCCAGGCATGAGTGTTGAGAAGCTTGCCCCGACCATGGGAGCCACCTCGCGTGCGCTGTGGCTCATCTATATCTTCCTGACGTTCATGTGTGCCGTGGCCTACCGCATCGGTCCTATGAATACTTTCGATGCCGTGTGTCATGCCCTCACGACATTGGCTACAGGTGGTTTCAGCACCCATCAGTCTAGCATGGGCTATTTCCAGTCTGGTTATCTGGAGTATGTCTGCGTGGCCTTCATGTTCTTGTCGGGCGTCAACTTTGGCATGTATTATTTCATGTTTTCCGGCCGTTTTAAGGTGGTTGCCAAAAACGAGGAGCTGCGATGGTATGCCCTGTTGATCTTGGGTGGTGTGCTGCTTTTCGTCGGCCGTTTCTATTTCGCCCCGCGTCTTGGCGTCTTCTCCGATGAACAACTGGCGGCACATCCCATGACGGGTGCCGATAGGCTACGCACCTCGCTGTTCCATGTAGTGGCGTTGATGTCGAACACGGGTTTCCAAGGGCAGAACTACGACTACGACACATGGGGTAGGCTGTTCATCATCCCCACCGTCGTGATGATGATCATCGGTGGCTGTGCCGGCTCCACCAGTGGCGGCATCAAGGTGGTGCGTGTCCTGGTGCTGTTCAAGTACATCAAGAAATCCATCTATGAGCTGATTCACCCGTCGAGCGTCTACACCATCAAAATCTCTGACCAGCCCGTCGAGGAAATGTCGGTGAGGCGTGTGGTGTCGTTTTTCTCTCTATTCATCATTCTGTTCATGATCAACCTCGTGCTGCTTACCGCCGTGGGGATGGGAATAGAGGAAGCTGGCGTGTCGTTCTTGACCTGCTTTAGCAACTATGGCCCTGGCACGGGCATCACCGGACCGAGCGGTACTTTCGACAACATCTCCAACTTCGCCAAATGGCTGCTTTCGTTCGACATGCTGGTGGGACGTCTCGAAATTTTCACCATATTGCTGCTCTTCACTCGGAGCTTTTGGCGGGCGAAGTGAAGGAATCATGCCCATCATCCCTGTTGCCGCTTGACGACGAAGAAGACGAAAAAGATGAGAATCAAAAGGACGCTTAATAAGAGGGCGCCCAAAATGATGTAATACAACACAATCGCCAGTAGGCTGCGCCAGGCTGTCTTCGCGATGCTGAACCCCAGCATCTTTTGGAAGCAGGCTGTGAAGGCTGCAACGATGACCACCATGAAAAAGTTGTTGACAACTTCGGAGGCTCGTTCCGAAAACAGATACACAAGGCTGACCAAACATCGGAAGAGGACCACCATGACCATCGCATAGACGATGGCAACCAGATATTCCGCTTGATAATAACGCTTCCTGTTGCTTTTGCCATACCAAGCCCGTGTTGCGAGGAGAAGGATGGGCAAGGTCAACATGAAGACAGCAGTGTAATGGTTGTTGTAGAACTTGATTGCAGTTCCTATATACCAACTCACCCTGTTGGCTATTTCTTCTTTAACGGACTCTTTTCTCTCCAGGTCTGAAGAGAAAACTGTCGTGTCGGATTTCACGGTCTCTGTGTCTTCAACGCTTAAGCTTTCCAGTTCTTGAATGGATTGGCGGCTGCCGGTGAACGTAAACAGCAGGATGTAGACCGTCAGGGCGAAAAACAGCATGGGGAAAGGGGAGAAGTAGCGTTTGCGTTTCCCGTTGAGGATGTCGACAACCATCGCGCTGGGACGGGTGAAGAGGCTTTTTAAAGTGAACCAAACGCCGCCGTCGTTGCTGAGGATGGCGGTGAGAAGGTTCTGGGAAATGAACTTCATCGTGAAGCGGCTCGTGTCGGCCTTCTGCCCACATTCTGGGCAATACTTGCCTTCGAACTCGGTGCCACAGTTGAGGCATTTGGTGGTGTTGGTTTCGGGTTGGATGTTTGGTTGTACTTCGGTTTGTATTTCGGTTTCCATGATGATCAGTATGAGGGGACAAAGGTAGGACTTTTTTTGATAATTGAAAATTGAGAATTAGAAGCCATGTCATGCCGACCAAAGGGAGGGCTTCTGCTTCCCAAGGTCGTGCTCTCTAAGTGGGTTGTATGTTTTTTTTGGAGTGTTTCGGGGTAATACAATCAGCTGGTTCTCTATGTGCTTGTTGGGAGTGTGAAGAGGAATTTTTTTTTAAATTTTTCTATATAGTAATTCAAAAAGTGTAACTTTGCAACCTTCTTATAATACCGATTATTCTGAATAATAAGTATTGCGTATGACTCCAGAAGAAAAAGCAAGACTCAAGATTGATAAAGTGTTAGAATCGGCTGGTTGGCATGTGGTCAGCCGAGATGAGTTTGTGCCTAATGATGCTCTTGCCGTAAAAGAAGGGTTAATGCAAGGTAACAAGGAAGCTGATTATCTGCTTTTTCTAATGGGAAAAGCCGTGGGTGTTATTGAAGCTAAACGAGATGATATAGAGTTGTTGACAGAAGAGCACATTGGTCAGGCCGAAGGCTATACAGGTGTTTTACCGTCTTGGTGTCAATCCTGGCAAAAGCCTCTTCCGCTTGTTTGGCTCTCAAACGGTAAGGATTATTATTTCCGTGACATAAGAGTGGATGATTCGAAGTATCAACGAGTAGATAAAGTACTTACCCCAAAGGAGGTTGTCAAACTATTGAGCATACGGGAACCCTATGCGGGTTTGCCTATGTTGCAAAAGCGTGGATTGCGTGATTGTCAGTTTGAGGGCATTACAGAACTTGAAAAAAGTCTCAAAGAAGGTAAACGTCGTGCGCTGATGGTGCTTGCCACAGGTGCAGGTAAAACGTATCTTGCGATAACGGCTGCCTATCGTCTGCTTAACTATGCCAACTATCATCGTGTTTTGTTTCTCGTTGACAGAAACAATCTTGGTAGGCAGGCAGAACGGGAGTTTGGCTCTTATCGGCTGACAGAAAGCGGCGATCCATTCAACACTATTTATGGAGTAGAGCGCTTGAAATCTCACGACATCCCCAAAGATGCCAATGTGGTTATTTCCACTATTCAACGACTCTTTTCATACTTAAATGGTGAAGATTTTATCGATGATGACGTTGACGATGATTTTACCTTTTACGAAAACGACGCAGATACGATTAGGACTATCCCTTTACCCGAGCATCCCAATCTGCCAAGGGATTATTTCGACTTGATTATCATTGATGAGTGTCATCGTTCCATATACAGCAGTTGGCGGTCTGTACTTGACTATTTCGATTCTGCCGTCAAGATAGGACTAACCGCAACGCCAGCCCCGCAAACACTTGCATATTTTGTGCAAAATCGAGTGGTGAACTATACCCTTGAAAAATCCATTGCAGACCATGTGAATGTGGGTTGTCGGACGTATCGCATCAAAACCGAGCAGACCGAACACGGTGGAGCCATTCTTGCAGGACAGGTTGTGAATCAGGAAACGGTTTATACTGGAGAAATTCAAAACGTTGCAAGTGAGGAGGTTCACTATGATTCGGAAGAATTAAACCGAAGCATTATCAATCCGGCTCAAATCAAGCTCATCTTGCAGACATACAAGGATGCGGTATATACCGAAATGTTCACAGATCCGCAGCGTGAGCCGATTTTTGATTACCTACCCAAGACACTTATCTTTGCGCTTAATGAGAGACACGCCAACAACATTGTCAAGATTGCCGAAGAGGTCTTTGGACGCAGACATGGTGACGGTTTCGTGCAAAAAATAACTTATCGTTCTGGTAATACCGATCAACTCATCAAGGATTTTTGCAACGAAAGGAATTTCCGTATTGCCGTTACGGTGACATTGGTCGCCACTGGCATTGACATCAAGCCATTGGAAGTGGTGATGTTTATGCGCTATGTGCAGTCGGAATTGCTTTATGTTCAGATGAAGGGCCGTGGCGTGAGAACCATCGGTGATGATGTGTTGCGTAACGTAACGCCTAATGCATTCTCTAAGGACTTGTTCTATCTCGTGGACGCAGTTGGCGTGACCGAAGGCGAACATACGGTTCCCCAACCTGGTGGACCGACGCCACCGCCTTATCCTTCACTTGAAGAACTGCTCGAACGCATAGCACATGGCGATGTCAATGACGACTACCTTAATATTCTTGCCTCGCGCATCTCTCGCATTGATGCAAAAGCCAAAGACGGAGAAAAACAAAAGTTTGTGACAATAGCCTGCGTTTCAATGCATACTATTGCCAGTCGCATATTGGACGCAATCAATCCTGAAAGCGATCCGTTGCCTCCTTTTGTTGATATCAACGACCCGAACACTGAGCGTCGCGCTTTGGTTGTCGAACTGACCAATAGCCCGCAAGCGCGCAAGTATCTTTGTGAGCTCAATGCCGGTTATGTGAAGACACTTATACCTGGAGAGGACAATCTGATTTCAAAGGGCTTCACTATAGAAGAAGCCCAACAATCCGTTAGCGCCTTTGAGGAATATGTCCGTACGCATCGCGACGAGATAGAGGCGTTGCAATGCATCTGTTCGGGTCTGCCAATCAATCGTGCCATGCTTGAAGACTTTTCCAAGACATTGCAAAATGCCAACGCTCAGTTTGAGCCACACCGTCTGTGGAATAGTTACGCATTGTTGCAGCCCGAAAAGGTGAAACATTTCAAGAACGAGGAACGAGAGCAACGCAACCTGCTCACCAATCTTATCCAATTGGTCCGTTATGCCTACCGTCAGATTGAGAAACTCGATACGCTCTATCTCACTGCGAATCAATATTTCAACCTATGGTGTGGACAGGTGCAGCGCGACCTTACAGAAGACCAAAAACAAATTTTTGCCCATATAAAGGACTATATCGTGGCCAACGGCTCATGTACCATTGAGGAGTACCAAACGGTAGATGAGTCAGAAGCCGCCACGCTCATTGTCACCATGGGAGGCAAAGCCAATGTGCGAGAGAGTTTCCGCACTTTATCACAGTTTATCATCTATCAGAAATCAGCATAATCTATGGCAAAAAATGTTACGCCAACCGAAGAAGCCCTAACTGCCAAAGTGTGGCAAATGGCGGACGTCCTTGCCGCTCATGGCATCGGCAACACCGATTATCTTACACAGCTTACTTATCTCCTTTTCCTTAAGATGGACCAGGAAAGAGTGGATATCTTTGAGGAAGAATCGGCCATTCCCGAAGGCTATTGTTGGAACGACCTGATTAAAGAAGAAGGACAGGAGCTTCTTTCACAATATAACAAGACACTTGAAGAGCTCAAGAAACAGGACAACCTTATAGGCACTATCTTCACACAGGCGCAAAACAAGATCACACAGCCCGTGTATTTGCGCAAAGTCATCTCGATGATTGACGAACAACAATGGCTTATCATGGGCGGGGACGTGAAAGGTGCCATCTATGAAAACATCTTGGAAGAGGTTGGACAAGACACCAAGAGCGGCACCGGCGAATACTTCACGCCACGAGCGCTAATCAGTGCGATGGTAGACGTCACGCGCCCCAAAATTACCGAGAAAGTATGCGACCCCGCATGCGGCACGGGCGGCTTCCTGATGGCGGCATACGATTATATGAAACGCCAATCGAATGACAAACGTAAGCTTGACTTCCTCAACAACGAAGCCTTGCATGGCACCGATATTACGCCTCTTGTTGTTACGCTGGGTTCCATGAACCTATATTTGCATGGCATAGGGAAGGATAGCAGCCCTATCACTTGTGGTGACTCGTTGGAGAAACAGCCTGATGTGCTTTATGATGTCATCCTTGCCAATCCTCCTTTCGGAGCGCGCCCAAGTGGTGCCGTGGCCATCGACCGTCCCGATTTCTATGCCACTACAAGCAACAACCAATTGAACTTCCTGCAACACATGATGCGACTCCTCAAAGACGGAGGCCGTGCCGCAATCGTGCTGCCCGACAATGTCCTGTTTGAAGACCATGCCGGTAAGACCATCCGTAAGAAACTTCTCACGGAGTTTAACCTGCATACCATTCTTCGCATGCCGACTGGTATATTCTACAAGCCAGGCGTGAAGACCAATGTCTTGTTCTTTACAAAGGGGCAGCCGACTACAGATGTTTGGTACTATGACTATCGCACCAACATCCATCATACCTTGAAGCAGAAACCCATGCGCCGCAGCGACCTTGATGATTTTGTGGCCTGCTACAATGCTGACGACATCACCAAGCGCCAAGAGACCTACAATGCGGAAACCAATCCTAATGGTCGTTGGCGCAAATACTCTGCTGCCGACTTCCTCAACGCCGACAAAATCGGCATGGATATCACTTGGATTAAGGCGGACACTGGCGATAACGATATGACCCTCGCCGAACTGCTTGACACCATCCAGGAAAAGAGCAACAAGATTGCAGAAGCAGTAACCCAGTTGCAGGCACTATTGGCCAATATAGAGGAATAGATTATGGAAGCAAAAGAAATATCGGTTCAATATCATCTGCCTGATGATTGGGAGAAGGAAAAGGAGTTTTCTTTTGACCATTTGTTGGATGTCGTAACGCAATTACACGATTCTGCATACACAGCAACGGTCAAGGCCATCAACCGTTTTGCCACGGTCAGGAACTATGTCATAGGATACTATATAGTGGAATATGAACAACACGGCAGCGATCGTGCAAGGTATGGCGGCCGTCTGCTCAAACGTTTGGCGGAGCGTGTCGACAAGCGAGGTATCAATGAGACTTTGCTTAAAAACTGCCGTCGTTTTTATTTATTTTATCCTCAGATACAGAGCTATCTTTTAGGAGAATATGCAACGGTGTCGCACAATTCTAAGATAAGTCCGATGATGTCGGACGAATTGGATAAGAATAGTCCGACACAATCGGACGAATCTGGAATTTTCCCGACAACGTCGGGAAAATTGACGAAGATTTCCCCGACGCTGTCGGAGAAATTCATCTCTCCAGCGGACAAACTCATCTCTCAATTGTCTTTTTCGCATCTGGTAGAAATCATGACTGTAGACGATCCGATGGCTCGGTTTTTCTATGAGACGGAATGCATGAAATGTTGTTGGAGCGTGAAGGAGTTGCGGCGGCAAATCTCCACCAACCTGTATTTCCGTGCTGGTGTAAGCAAGAAGCCGGAACTGCTGATGCAGAGAACGGAGATTTGTGCCACGCCAGCGCTCACCATCAAGGACCCGTTCTCTTTCGAGTTCTTAGATTTGCGACCGGAAGCATTCACTGAAAACGATTTGGAAAACGCGCTTATCTCGCACTTGCAGGAATTTCTGCTTGAGATGGGCAAGGGCTTCTGTTTTGAAGAACGGCAAAAACGGATGATTATTGACGATGAATACTTTTTTGCTGATCTTGTCTTCTACAACAGAATCCTTCATTGCAGCGTCATCATCGAACTCAAAGACGATGAGTTTCGCCATGCCGACCTTGGCCAACTCAATGCTTATGTGTCGTATTTTAGGGAGAATGAGATGAACAAGGGCGACAATCCTCCCGTGGGCATCTTGCTTTGTACACGCAAAGGCGAAAAGATGGTGGAGTATGCACTTGCCGGGATGGACAACCATTTGTTTGTCTCCACCTATATGCTTACTTTGCCGGACAAGAAAGAACTACAAGATTTTCTGTTACGTGAAGTTGGACAATCCTAACATGATGGGTATGGATACAAAGTTACTCAAGCAAAAGATACTCGACTTTGCCATACGGGGTAAACTCGTGCCGCAAGACCCCAACGACGAGCCAGCCTCCGTCTTGCTCGAACACATACGTGCCGAGCGCGAAAAACTAATAGCAGAAGGGAAACTCAAACGGACTAAAACCACAACTGATAATCGGCATTATGAGAACAATTGAACAAATAGAGCAATACCAAGATGGTTTGCATAAAGCCATACAAAAACTGCGAGCAAAAGTATTAGACCTCGCCATACATGGAAAACTTGTTCCACAAGACCCAAGTGATGAACCGGCGATTGAGTTATTGAAACGGATAAATCCAAGTTTTGTTTCTTGTGATACCTCGCATTATGAGAACCTGCCGCAGGGATGGATGGTATGTAAACTTGAAGACATAGTCGATTATGAGCAGCCAACGCAGTATTTAGTGCAATCGACCAACTATAGCGATAACTATAAAACGCCTGTTCTGACAGCAGGTAAATCCTTTATACTTGGCTATACGAACGAGACTACAGGCATATATGACAAGTTGCCTGCTATTATCTTTGATGATTTCACGACAGACTCGCGATTTGTGGATTTTCCCTTCAAGGTCAAGTCCTCTGCCATGAAGATTTTACAGGTTGACAAAGATATCAATATACGTTATGTGGCCTACTTTATGAATATTACGCGACTTGTAGGCGATACGCACAAGCGATATTGGATTTCGGAATACTCAAAGATACCAATACCACTACCGCCTATCAAAGAGCAAAATAGAATTGTGCAAGCTATTCAAGATATAGAAACCAAACTAAATGAAATCACTGCTGAATTATAGTTCAGTAGTGATTTTATCTAATAGATTAAGCAGTTCCGAGACTTTTGAAACTATACGCTTTTGTTCTGCAAGCGGTGGCAATGGGAATAGGAGTTTCTTCATGGAGTTTTGGGTAAAGTGTTTGATAGTAACACCTCCGCTCACATCATCAATTAGTCCTATAATCTTATAATATTGTAATACATAAAGGTAGAAATATTGGTTAATATTTCCTTTGAACCGAACTCTATGTAATGCATTTTGATAATAGATTTCTTCATCATTTTCCCATATAGCAGCACGTCCAACATCCCCTCCTTCACATATTAGCAAGTCACCTCTACGAACTAAATAGCGTTCTCTCTCATTGTCTTCAAGTAAAATCTGCTTAACGGTTGTCAAATCAAACGCGTTCCACTTAACATTAAGGGCACATAGATAGTCATAGGGTTTGCCTGAGTTTTTTCCCCTATCCAGGGTCTTCCCAAGTTCGGAAATGGCAATGTCTTTTATCCTAACCCATACCCAATTTTGCGGCACTTCAAAGGGCGTGTTCTCATAATGCGAGTTATCACAAAGTGCAGCATTGGGCGCAATATGCTTAAGCAATTCACTTGCTGGCTCGTCGTTGGGGTCTTGCTCAACCAACTTGCCGTGAATTGCTAAGTCCAAAATCTTCATTTTGCTTTTCTTGATGGCTTCCTGTAACTCCTGCTTGTCTGTTTCAAGGTCATTAATTAATGCAAACCATTTTTCGATTTCTGCTACAATTCGTTTTTGCTCATTAAGCGGTGGCATTGGCACATGAACACCCATGCACTGTGTCAATGAAATATTATCTTGTCCAGCATTACCTCTTGTCTGAAGGGAGTTGATTTCTGACATTTCAGATAGATAGTAATATAGAAAATTCACAATTATCTCTTTGTGAACAATAGGCCGAATTAAAACTGCCGCTTGATTAAAATTGCATTGTGGTAAAGAAGAAGGAATAATTGCTAATTTGCCCAATGGTGGACCTACTATATTCATTATCAAATCGCCAACTTCTGTTCTTGAACGTTGTAATTTTCCATTATGTACTTCTTCTTTAATGTATTGAGGCTTAAAATCAAAATCAATTTTTTGATTCTTAAGATTATACATTTTTAGATATGGTATTCCTTTTTCAACGAATGCGCTTTTGTCTGGTGTACTACCAGAAGCAACATAAGCAAAATCATCTACTTTGCACCATTTCCATGAAACTGGTATTTCAAACGGCATACTTTCAATGTTCTCATAATGCCGATTACGAGAATCCCCTATATTACCATACCACTTTAAAAATCAAGTATTATGGTAACAAAATTCGAATCGTTTCTTCGGAGGACTGACCTCGCGAAGAACACCGTCAATTCGTATGTTTGGACGGTGCGCTACTTTGAGAAAACATACGGTGTGTTCAACAAGAAGAACCTGCTTGCCTACAAGGGCTACCTTGTGGAACATTTCAAGCCCCAGACGGTCAATCTACGGCTGCAAGGCATCAACAAGTATCTGGAATTCAACAAACAAGACAAACTGAAAATGAAGTTTGTGAAAGTGCAGCAGAAAAACTTTCTCGAAAATGTCATCAGCAATGCCGACTATCGATTCCTTAAAGCGAGTCTTCAAAAAGACGGCTACAAGGATTGGTATTTTGTGGTGTGGTTTATGACGGCCACGGGTGCGCGTGTCAGCGAGTTGCTGCAAATCAAGGCAGAGCATGTGCAAGCAGGGCATCTCGACATCTATACCAAAGGCGGTAAAGTGAGGCGGATTTACATCCCAAAATCCTTGCAGCGGGAAGCCGTTCAATGGTTGGCAGAGCGTCAAATATCTTCGGGATATATCTTCCTGAACCGTTTGGGGAAACGCATTACCACGAGGGGCATAGCCATGCAGTTGAAGCACTTTGCCGAAAAATATGGTCTGAAGAGGGAAGTGGTCTATCCCCATTCTTTCCGTCATCGCTATGCCAAGAATTTCCTCGAAAAATACAACGACATTGCCTTGCTTGCCGACCTGATGGGGCATGAGAGCATTGAGACGACTCGAATCTATCTACGCAGAACGGCAAGCGAGCAGAGGGCTATAGTGGACAAGGTGATCACATGGTAAAGCAAAAAATGTTTGTCTCTTTTGCTCGGGAGATGGCGGATCCTTGTCCGCCATGACGGCAGGGGACGAGTGTGCTGTCGTCCCGTGAGAATGAGGTGCGGTTCATCAGAGTCCCGAAGGGACGACCCTACCACACCCCGATATGCAATGTCGGGTTTTCATAATAAGCCGGGCGGGTTCGTGTCTGTTGCAGCCATAGATGCCCGCCCTCGCACAGGCCAGCGTCGGCATGACATGGCTGCTAGCGTACCCTGGGCACATACAAGGCACATAGAACCCATAAACAAGGCATAAACAAGGCATAAACAAGGCATAAACAAGGCACGGCCGATCCGCAGGCATAGATGCCCGCCCTCGCACAAGCCCACGTCGGCATGACATGGCTGCTGAACATAACATAGCGCGACATTTTGTCGTAAATCCATTCCTTAACCTATTGATTTAGTGACATTTTGTCATAAATTCTGCCGTTTTTTCAAAGATTTGAATTTGGTTGGAGTTTTGATGGCCCCCAATCCGAGTCTGCGAGACAGCCCCGTCCCGCAGTCCCGCAGTCAAATCGAAAGAAAGGAGAAAAGAAATATGAACATCAACCAATTCACAATCAAATCACAAGAAGCCATTGGGAAGGCACAGGAGATAGCGCAAAGCCATCAGTGCCAGACCATCGAGAGCTTCCACCTGCTGAAGGGTATGCTGTTGAGCGACGACTATCTGGTGCCCAACCTGATGAAGAAGCTGGGCGTCAACATGGCCCGCCTCAACGATGCCCTCGACCAGGCCATCAATTCGCAACCGCGTTCGAGCGGCACCGAACTGTATTATTCTTCCGAAGTCAGCCGTGTCTTTAACGACGCTTTGACGCTGGCCAAGAAGATGGGTGACGAGTACGTCTCCATCGAGCACCTGCTGCTGGCTATCTTCGAGAGCAACGGCATGGCCTCCCAGATGATGAAGGACCAAGGCATCCGTAAGGACGACCTCGAAACCGCCATTAAGCAGTTCCGCAAGGGCAAGAAGGTCGACTCGCAAGACGCCGAGCAGAACTACGACAGCCTGAACCGTTTCGCCAAGAACCTGAACGAACTCGCCCAACAAGGCAAGCTCGACCCGGTCATCGGCCGTGACGAGGAGATCCGTCGTGTGCTGCAGATCTTGAGCCGACGCACAAAGAACAACCCTATCTTGATAGGTGAGCCGGGTGTGGGTAAGACCGCCATCGTGGAGGGTCTGGCCCAACGTATCGTCAACCGCGACGTGCCTGAGAACCTGAAGAGCAAGACCGTGTTCAGCCTGGACATGGGTGCCTTGCTGGCCGGTGCCAAATATAAGGGCGAGTTTGAAGAACGTCTGAAGAACGTCGTCAAGGAAGTCGTCGACAGCGATGGCGAGGTCATCCTGTTCATCGATGAGATCCACACCTTGGTAGGCGCAGGCGGCGGCGAAGGCGCCATGGACGCTGCCAACATCCTGAAGCCGGCCCTGAGCCGTGGCGAGCTGCGTGCCATCGGTGCCACCACTTTGAAGGAATACCAACAGTATTTCGAGAAGGACAAGGCACTGGAGCGTCGTTTCCAGAAGGTCATGATCGACGAACCTGACGAGGCTTCGGCCATCAGCATCCTCCGTGGCTTGAAGGAGCGTTACGAGACACACCACCACATCCGTATCTTGGACGAGGCCATCATCTCGGCCGTGCAGCTGTCGGTGCGTTACATCTCCGACCGTTTCCTTCCCGACAAGGCCATCGACTTGATCGACGAGGCCGCCTCGCGTCTGAGGCTGCAGATCGACTCGATGCCTGAAGAGCTCGAAGACGTGGAGCGTGCCATCCGCCAACTGGAGATCGAACGCGAGGCTATCAAGCGCGAGAACGACACCAAGAAGGTGGAGGAGATAGGGAAGGAGCTGGCCGAACTCAACGACAAACGCTCCGCCATCAAAGCCAAGTGGGAGACCGAACGCAACTACGTGGAACGCATCCAGAAGGAGAAGAGCAACATAGAGACCTACAAGCACCAAGCCGAGGTGGCTGAACGTGACGGCGACTACGGCCGTGTGGCTGAGCTGCGTTACGGCAAGATCCGCGAGGCCGAGTCCGCCATCGAGAAGGCCAAGGCAGAACTGCTCAAGGCACAAGGCGACCACCCGCTGGTGGACGAGGAAGTCGGTGCCGACGACGTGGCAGAGATCGTGTCGCGTTGGACGGGCATTCCGGTCAACAAGATGATGCAGAGCGAGCGCGAGAAACTGCTGCACCTCGAAGACGAGCTGCACAAGCGTGTGGTGGGTCAGGACGAGGCCATCACCGCCGTCAGCGACGCCATCCGTCGTAGCCGTGCGGGCTTGCAGGACGCCAAACGTCCTATCGGTTCCTTCATCTTCATGGGTACTACGGGCGTGGGTAAGACCGAGCTGGCCAAGGCTTTGGCTGAGTTCCTGTTCGACGACGAGAACGCCATGGTGCGTATCGACATGTCGGAGTACCAGGAGCGTCACACGGTGTCGCGACTCATCGGAGCGCCTCCAGGATATGTGGGCTATGAAGAGAGCGGCCAGCTGACCGAGGCTGTGCGTCGTAAGCCGTATTCCGTCATCCTGCTGGATGAAATCGAGAAGGCTCACCCCGACGTGTTCAACATTCTGTTGCAGGTCTTGGACGACGGCCGTCTGACCGACAACAAGGGCCGTACGGTGGACTTCAAGAACACCATCGTCATCATGACCTCCAACATCGGCGCGAATGTCATCCAGGAGAACTTCGCCCTGCTGAATGGCAGCAACGACGAAGAGGTCTTCGAGAAGACCCGTAACGAGGTGATGGAGCAGCTGAAGCAGTTCATGCGGCCTGAGTTCCTGAACCGTGTCGACGATATCATCATGTTCAAGCCTTTGGACGAGAGCCAGATAGCCGACATCGTGAGGATGCAGTTCCGCAGCGTGCAGAAGATGCTGGCCGCCAACGACATCAAGATCGACATCACCGATGCCGCCGTCGACTTCATCGCAAAGCAGAGCTACAACCCGCAATACGGTGCGCGTCCTGTGAAGCGTATGATGCAGCGTGAGTTGCTCAACTCACTCTCGAAGATGATCCTGGCCGAGTCGGTCGACAAGACGAAGACCATCATCGTGGATGTGGGTGACAATAACCTGATATTTAGGAACTAATTTCAAAATAGCCTTCTATAGATTCCCGAGGGAATGACATAGAAGGCTATTTTGTTTTTACTCTTCTTCCATTTCCGCGGCATTGATCTCGTCCAGCAGCAGCATGGCCTTGTCGTAGTCCTTGTCGAAGACATACACCGAGGCGTCGCCTTTGATGGTGCTGGCAGCCCAGCCGGCACACAGGCTCTCTTCCTGGAAGTTGCGGATGAGGAACTGGATGTCGTTCTGCTCGAGCACGCTGCCGATGAACTCGGCATCGACGACTGAGCCGGAATAGATTCTCTTGATTTCGTTGTCCATGGTGTTACTTTTTTGTTGTTGATACTGCAAAAATAAACAAAAAACGGGAATAATTGGTAAATTTGGATTTGATGAGATTCCCTTCGGGAACGGAGTACTATTTATTGTTATTAACGGCGGCTTGAGACAGCTACTGACAGAAAACTGCTAATAGCCGCCGCTTGTTACTATATGCCTAATTCCATTCCCGTAGGGAATCTATTCCTTTTCTTTCCCAGCTGCATTAAGCATCACAATTGCAAACAGCATCACAAAGGCCGCCGCCCACTGCACGGGTGAATACTTTGTGCCATTCACGAAATAGTCGAGCACCACAGCGGTGATGGGATACATCAGCTCAAGGAAGGTGGAAAGCGAGGCCTTTACATGACGCAAACCGTAGTAATACAGGAAGATGGCTCCCGAACCCGTGGTCAGGCCGATGAGGGCGATGAAAAGCCAGTTGCGCGGCGTGACCTGAGAGAAGTCGCCGATGTGGCCGGTGAACAACACGATGACTAACATGATCAGCGTGGTGAAACCATAGCGGAAGAAGGTGGAACTGACGAAGGAATAGTTGCCCAAAATCTTCTTGGAAAACACCGTCGAGCTACCGAAGGAGAAAGCCGCCAACAACGACAGTAAAGCCGCATAAACCGTGGTGATGCCTTCGGTGCTGAAATCGGGCAGCGACCAGCCGAAGGTGAGGAAATAGCCACCGATGAGGGCGACACAAGCCCAAAGCGCGAAGTGCCTCTTGATTTGCTCCTTCAGGATGATGCGTGCCAGGATGACGGCGAAGACGGGTTGCAGCTTCTGCAGCAGCACGACGACGGAGAGGTTGTTGAAATGCAACAGAAACAGCGACTTGACGATGGCCAAGGTGCCCAAGGCGCCGCCAAACAAGGCGATGAGCAGGAAATAGATCAAGTCGGAGCGCGTCATGGTCTTCAAGAGACGGTATTCCCTGAAGAAGAACACGTTCATCAGTGCGAATGGGCAGAGGTGGATGATGAAGACCACGAAGGCGGTGTTGAGGTTGTAGAGCTGTGGGGTGAGCAGGATGCCGTCCACGCCCCAAAGCACGGCGGAAAGCGCCACGGCCAACGCCCCGATGAGTTTTGTGTTTTGTTGGTTGTCTTTCATTTCAGTAGTTTGTCGTTGGCAATGGCTTCTTTCTCCCAGCGCACGCACATGATGATGGAATTGACAAGGTAAACGACATACATCATCGTGATGGGGAAGTTGCCCGCCTTGATGTACAAGAAGATACTGACGCAGTTGATGGCAATCCAGAGCCACCACTGTTCGCTGAACATCTTGACCATTAGTATCATGGCTACCACCTGCATCACGGCCTTGGCCGAGTCGGCGAAGGGGGCGAGGTCGTTGGTGAAGTGTTTCATCAGCAGGCCAAAGCCTATCGTACCGGCCACGATGATGGCGAGACAGATAAACCTGTTCTTATTGGTCATGTGGATCTTCATCACCTCGTGGGTCTCATGGTTCATGTTCTTTGCCCAGGTGAAGAAGCCGACAAACTGCATGACGAAGTTGTAGACGGTCACACCAAAATCGGCATAGAGTCTTGAGATCAAAGTGATGTAAATCATCAGGCAGCAGTGGATGAAGCCGAAGAGGTAGTTAGAGAGCTTGCCTTTGCCGCCTAATACCACGTTGATGATGCCGCAGGTCGCCGCCACGATGTGGATCCAATAAAATTGGTCGCTGGTCTTGTCGTATTTGAATAGGATGGACATCACAGTGATGACCACACTCACCGTCACCAGCCAGATGACGTCGAATGGCTTCCACCCTTTGAGTTCTTCTTTGATTATGTCTTTGAATTTCTGCATGATGAATTGGAGTTTATTTAGATGTAATGCATTTGGCTATCATTTTTACCGCCTTGAACCCATCAGGGATGGGGAACATGGCGAAGGTGTGGAACATGCCCTCAAACTCGTGGAAACAACCTTTCTTGCCGGCTTTTTCGTACATCTCTTTTAGAAAGAGGTCGTCGGGTTGTAGGATCTCGTCAGAGCCGAAGTAGACGCTTAGGTTGTCGACGCCGCTGAAGTCGCCGAACACCGGGCTGACCCAAGGATGCTTGGCGGGCAGATTGGACTGCCAGATGGCATTCAAGGTGATGACACGGTCGAGTTGGAGCATGCTGTCCTTGTCTTGCAAGGCGCGCATCTCTTTTTCCTTGGTGTGGCTGAGGTCGACACAAGGCGAGAGAAGGGTGGTGGTGGCAGGTTTCTGCCAGCTGTTCTTGTGGGCTTCCTGGGCTACCACGAGGCATAAACAAGCCCCGGCCGAGTCGCCAACGAGATGAATCTCATCGTATTGTTTGGATTCGGAAATGTTTTTGTAATACTCCAAAACGGTCTTAACGGAATATTCGCAAACGTATTCGGGCGACTTGGGATAGACCGGCATCAAGGTGTCGCAATGTGTGCGCATGGCGAGGTCGTGGAGGAAGCGCCAGTGGAAAAACACGGGTGGGTAGATGAAGGCGCCGCCGTGGAGATAGAGGATGAGTTTGCGCTTCTGAGGTCCCTGAGCCTGTCGAAGGGCCGAAGAGTGCTTGTCGAGGTGCTTGAACACCTGCATCTCGAAGCCTGTAGAGGCTTGGTATTTATCCTCGGTGAAGTAGCCTCTGAAATAGCGTGGCACGCGCACGGGGCGTCGGTTCTCGCGGCGACAATGCTCCAGCTCCTCCATCACCTCATCAGGCGTGGCGTCGCGCAACGATTTGAACATTAGCCTCAAATACTTCTCCGTAAAGACAACTCCAGCGTTCATACCTCTCAATTCTCAAATCGAAAATCCAACATATTTAATTGTCAATTATCAATTCTCAATTCTCAATTCTCACTAATGCTTTTGATAAATCTTAAGATCAAACATCGGCGCAGCCGAAATAATATGGTCGAAGATGTCGCTTTGTATTTCCTCATAATTGACCCATTGCTTGTCGCTGCTGAAGGCATAGATCTGCAACGGCACGCCAAACTCGGTGGGCTGCAGTTGGCGCACCATCATGGTTAGGTTGTGGTTCAGCTTCGGGTTGTTGTTGAGGTAGGCCTTGATATAGGCGCGGAAGATGCCGAGGTTGGTCTGTTGGCGTCCGTTCAAGACCTGGCTGGTGTCGATATTATTGGCCTTGTTGTATTCTTGGATCTCCTCTTCACGCTGTGTGATGTAGTCTTTCACCAAGGAATACTGCTTGTATTTCTCCAGCATCTCGGGCGTGCAGTAGCATATGGTGTTGACGTCGATATTGATGCTGCGTGCGATGCGTCGACCTCCCGACTCCGACATGCCGCGCCAGTTGGTGAAGGGGCTTGAAACCAATTGGTAGGTCGGGATGGTGGTGATGGTGTTGTCCCAGTTTTGCACCTTCACGGTGGTGAGGTTGATTTCCTGCACGGTGCCGTCGGCATTGCCTACTGCAATCCAGTCGCCGATGCGGAGCATGTCGTTGATCGACAGCTGTATGCTGCCCACAAAGCCTTTGATGGAGTCCTGGAAGATCAGCATAAGAACGGCTGAGATAGTGCCCAAGCCAATGATGATGCTGTAGAGGCTCTTGCCCAAGAGGAAGGTGGTAATGAGCAACACGCTGATGGCGATGATGATGCCCTTGATGACTTGAACCAGACCTTCAATAGGTTTCAACTTCGAGGTCTCAAAGGAGTTGTAGAGCTCGTGTGCGGTATTCACCAAGGCCATCAAGATAGAGGCGTATACGGTGATCTCATAGATTTTTGTGATCTTGATAATAATGGCGGTGGCATCAGGAAAGTCGGGCATGGCATCCTTGATGTAATACTTGATGAGGATGGCCGGGATGAGCAGACAGATACGCACAAACACCTTGTTTTTGATCAACAAGTCGTCATATTTCGAAGGTGTCTTTTTAATGAGGACATAAACGGTCTTGCTCACGATGAAACGGGCAAGGAAATAGAGCAAAAGACCGACGACGAGCAATGAGGCGACGGCAATACCCTCGGCGATGGCCAGCGAGGTCGTGGTGCCAAAATGCATGCTTTCGCCAATGCCATTGAGTATTTCTATGTATTTTTCAATCATATTCCACTGATTTTGGTTTTTGTATATCCTTTTTGGAGCAAAAGTGCTAGCACTTTTTCCCTAAAGTCGCCTTGCAGCAAGATCTCGCCGTCTTTGACGCTGCCGCCCACGCCACAGGCCGATTTCAGTTCCTTGCCTAAGACGGCCAAGTCGAAGTCGGAGCCTTTGAATCCGGTGATGAGCGTCACTTTCTTGCCTGCCCTTTGTTTCTTGTCGAGCATGACACGTAGGTTCTGCTTGGCGGGCTCGAGGGTCACTGCCTCTTCCTCGCCATAGTCGAACACGTAGTCGGGGTTGGTGGAGTAGACGGTTCCGTTGTTGTCACTTTTGTGTTTCATGGCAGATGATGTTGAGACTTAATGGGTTGACTTTGATATGGAGGTCTTTCTCCATCATGACGGATTCGCCGTCGAGGTTGATGACGTCGGCTTTGGGACGTATGATAGTGGCCTCGGGGGTCTGTATTATCTTCACTTTCGGTGCCTTGTCCATCATGCCGTCAATCATGAAGCCCCCCATGATGGGCAGCTCCAAGGGATTGGGCTTCTGCACGATGCAGAGGTCGACTTTTCCATCCCACAACGAGGCATGGGGCGAGATGGGGAAGTCGTAGCCCATCTGGTTGGAGTTGGCGAACGAGATGAAGAAGGCCTGCACATCCAGCGTCTGGTCGGGCATGACGATGGTGTAGGGCTGCTCCTTCATGGTGATGTAGTTGCGCAGGATGTATTTGAAATAGGTATCGAACCCCCTGCGCGGGTCTTTGCTGTAGTCTTCAGCCACTTTGGCGTCGTAGCCCGTGCCCGAGATACTGATGAAAGGCGTGCCGTTGATGTCGACGGTGTCGATCTTGCGCTTGTGGCAGCCGTTGATGACCTGTAGGGCTTTCACGGGGTCCAAGGGGAGGTCGAGGCAGCGCGACAAGCCATTGCCCGAGCCGCATGGGATGACGGCAAGGGCGAGGTCGGTGCCGATGAGCGGCGTGCCCACTTCGTTGATGGAGCCGTCGCCACCAGCCACGGCAAGGATGTCGACGTGCTGGTTGACGGCGTCTTTGGCAAGGATGGCGGCATGGCCTGCATATTGCGACACAAAGATCTCATAGTCGAACCTCGTATGGTCGAGATGGGCCTCAATCTGGCTCGGGAGCTGGTCCTTGTGCTTTGTGCCTGAGATGGGGTTAATGATGAATCGTATCTTCTGCTTGCTCATGGATACTGTCATAGGTGGGTTTGAGTTTGTTTTGAATCATCCTGTTGCTGTATTCTTCCAGGAAGGCGTAAAGCTTGGCGAAGATATCGGAACATTGCAGCCTATCGATAAGGTTGTCGTTCAAGACGGGGTCGTCTATGGGCTTGTAGATGCCAAAGGGGTCTTGCCCGTCGGACTGTACGAGATAGGTGCCGTCGCCGTATTGGTAGGTGAGGTTGAAGTAGCTGATGAAGGTAGGCTCGCTGAGGGTGTCGAAGAGGTTGCGCCCGAACGAGAGCAGCGTGTCGTTGACTTTCAAGGCGGAGAGGATGGAGGGACCGAGGTCGATCTGCTCGGCGATCTCTTCGCACTTCTCAGGCTTGATGCGGCTGGGTTGATAGAATGCGATGGGGATGGAATACATGCCCCAGACGTTGCTGTATCTTGGATTGAAGTGCTCGCTGTTAGAATAGTCGGAGGTGATGACGAACAGAGTGCGGTCAAACCAGGGCTTCGTCGAAGCGGTCTCTAAGAAGTCGCGTAAGGCACAGTCGGTGTAATAGACGGTCTTCTCGAAGCCCGTCCAGAAATAGCTGTCCTCGGGTAGCTTGAAGTCGTATGGCACTTTGTATGGATAGCGCGAGGAGAGCATGTAAATGGCTGTGGCAAAGGGCTCGTGGACCCTGCTCATCGTGGAGGCGGCGTATTGCAAGAAAGGACCGTCGTAGATACCCCATTGCCCGTCGTAGTCGCTGTCGTCGCCATATTCTATGCGGCCGAAGTAGTTCTTGAACCCAGCCCGACGTGAGAAGACGTCGAAGCCTTGTACGCCGTTTCTGCCGCCATGCATGAAAATGGTGTTGTATCCCTTTTGTTGCAGGTGCTGTGCAAAAGCATCGAAGTCGTTGTCGGCATAAGGCGACCTGACGAAGTCGTTCTCCATCAGCGAGGGGATGCTGGCAAGGATGGAAGGTAGCACCTCAAGGCTTCTCCTGCTATTAGCCATACCGTTGAAGGTAAGGCTGTTGGCCAGGATGGAATCCAAGAAAGGCGTGAGGTTGAAGCGTCGTTCGGGGTTGTAATAGCCGATCATCTCCTGACCGATGCTTTTCATGATGAGGACGACCACATTGTTGGCCGTCGTATCGGCGCCAAGGCTGTCGCTGACCAGGAACCTGTTGGCATTCAAGTCCTCGTGGATGGGCGAGAAGGGCACCCTTTCAGGGTTTTCTATGATCTGCAGTGGGTTTTCATGCGTGTGTAGCAGACAAAACGGCGTGTTGAGTAGGATGGGCGCATTCTGCGGGTCAGCATATTGCATGGCCGTCTTCATGGTGATGGGTTTGGCCTGCCATCCACCTCTCCAGGCGATGACGGAGAGGACCAGCATGATCACCAAGCTGATGGATTGCTTGAGATGCCAGTGCGGAGGCTCTTCTTTCTCGTGTTTGCGGAGTCGGGTGTGCTGGGCTACCACGATGAGAATCAGCACAAAAAGGATGAAGATGACCAAAAGGTACCAATAGTCGAAGAAGACCTGCTTGATGACGCCAAACGAGACCTCGTCGGAGTTACCCAAAATCTTCAGGAAGTCGATGGTGAGGTGCTTGCCGAAGAAATTGAAACAAACGATGTCGATGAAATTCAGCAGGATGGCCAGGGAATTCACGACCACATATACGATGTCGATGAAACGCTGTAGGCCCTTGTTATAGATGACTTTGGAGGGAAGACAATAAAACAGGATGACCAGGATGTTGAGCCCGATGACTATAGGGAGGTCGAAACGCATGCCGTTCACGTAGAGCCCCGTGGCCTGCCTCAGGTTCAGCTGATGGAAGAACTGGGAGTTGAAGAGATAGAGCATCCAGCGGCTGATGCTGATGGCGAGTAGTATGGCCAGCAGCCTGTAAATCAGCAGCATGTATGGCGATGAAAGCCATTCCTGGAATTTCTCTTTTCTGGTGTGACGACGCATCGTTTTTCTTTGTTTTCCCGTTGCAAAAATAGGAAAAATGGCGTATCTTTGCACATTATTTCAACCAATAAGAAAACTGAGACTATGAAAACGCGTTCCTTCCTTCTCGTTTCGCTACTTTTCGCTTGTATGGGCCTTATGGCTCAAGAGAGTTTCCCCAAGTATGGCAAGCCCGTCGACATCCCCATCTATCTCTCCGCCACCTTCGGTGAGTTGCGCCCCAACCATCTCCATGCGGGTCTCGACATCAAGACGCAGGCGGTAGAGGGGAAGAAGATCTATGCCGTGGCCGACGGTTATGTGAGCCGCATCGGGGTGTCGCCCTATGGTTACGGTAACGTGTTGTATATCACGCATTATGATGGCTATACCTCGGTGTATGCCCACTTGCAGCGTTTCTCGGGTGAGATCGCCAAGTATGTCAAGCAATACCAATATAAGAACAAGACCTTTGCTGCACAGATCTTTCCCGACAAGGACAAATTCCCCGTCAAGAAGGGCGATTTGATTGCCTATTCGGGCAACTCGGGTGGCTCGGGCGGACCCCATCTGCATTTCGAAATCCGTCATACGGATAGCGAGAAACCCGTCAACCCCTTATATTTTGGCTATCAGATCGAAGACAACGTGAAGCCCATGATCTTGGGCGCGTCGGTATATCCCGTGGGCGACGAGGCACAGCTGGAAGGCGGCATCAAGCCGATGTATTTCTCGGTGGCGGGCGAGAATGGACGCTATAGCCTGAAAGACCGTCCCTTCGTGTATGCCAACGGAGAGATAGCCTTTGGCATCTGCACCTACGACCAGGTGGGCACCTCGACAAATAAGAATGGCCCATATCTCTATGAGCTTTATCTCGACGACGTGTTGGCTTTCCAGGTGGAGGCCGACAGCTTCTCCTATAGCGAGCCGCGTTACGTGAACAGCCTTCTCGATTACCGTCATTACAAGCAGAAGAAGTCGAGTTATGTGCGTACCGAGACCGACCCGAACAACAGGCTGCACATGATTGCCGTGAAAAACGGAACGGTGAAGGTGGCAGAAGGCGATACGGTGAGTGTCTGCTTCAAGATCAGCGACTATGCCGGCAACACCGCAAGGCTGCGCTACAAGCTCGTGGGTGTGGCTCCGGTTGAGGTGGAACGTCCCCAGCGTTGGCGCAGCGAGTATTTCGTGAAGGCCGACGGCTCGCTGAATTCCGAGATCATTATCGATGACTTCAGTGTGACGATGGAGAAGAACACGCTCTTCCGCGATGAGTGGATACAGACAGGACAACGCGACGAACGCGGCTGCTGCTCACGCATCTTCCGTTTCGGCGACGAGGAGATGACGACGTTCAAGAACTTCAAGGTACGCATTCGGCCTCAAGAGGAATGGGCCCGCGATTCAAGGATGTATATCGCTTGTATCGACAAAAACGGCAAGGTGTCGTCGCTGGGTGGTAAGATGAAAAACGGCGCCATGGAGGTGGAGACGCGCACCATGGGCGAGTACACCATCAAGATTGACTCGGTGGCCCCTAAGGTATCGGCGTCCAACTTCAAGGACGGGCAGTCGGTGAAGGCACTGAAATCGCTGCGTTTCAAGATTTCCGACGACATGACGGGAGTCGACACATATAATATCTATCTCAACGATGCCTGGGTGTTGGGCCAATACGATGCCAAGAACGCCTTGCTCTATTATGAGTTCGACGACCGCATCAAGGCGGGCACCAACAAGGTTAAGGTGGTGGTGACCGATGGCGCAGGCAACACCAAGACCTTGAATGTGAAGGTGGTGTATTAGTTCGGAATAAACTGATAGGCGCCTATGTCGGGCATGCCAGCCCTGGCGACGCCGTCGAGGTCGTAGGGCACTTCGTTGCCGAAGATAGGATTGCCCGTGCCGATGACGGATGAGGCAATGCTGTCGATGTGATAATTGCCCTTATAGTCAGCAAAATATGGTTCCATATTGAACAGACAATGGTTGAAACCAGCCATGTTTCCGTTGAATTTCTCGGATTTGACCAAGCAGTGGTCGAGCACGAAGGTGGAGTCGGCCTCGGCACTGAATTGGGTTGAGAACTCGTCTTTCTGCTTGCCGTAGACGATGCAGTTGTCCATCTCCATGTGGAAGGGATAGTAGAACAGTTGTTCCGTCTGTGCGTCTTTGGCATAGTTCGTCACTTGCACGGCGAGGTTCTTGTTGTGCTCGTTGGCATCCCAGTAGTTGGCTATGGTGCCGTGCACCAGACGGTAGTCACCGCCAAAGGCCCAGAAGTTGGTGGTGCCGCAGTTGGCTACGACGAAGTTCTTTGCTTCGACGGGGTAGAGGATGGAATAGATGCCGAAAGCGCTTTGGTTTTCGATGATGGTGTTGTCGATGCGGAGGGCACACTCGGTCACTTTGAGTGCCGACTGGCAGTTGATGCCGATGAAGCCGTTACGGATAATGGCGTGGCTGATGCGGTGGTCGGCGCCAGCACGGCCGTCCATAAGCATGATTTGGTCCCATTGTCCAGGTGTGTCCTGATAATAGGCCTCCAACCTGTCGCCTTGGATGACGACGGGCGCTTCCGCTGTGCCGTCGATGATGAGCTGTCCGTCGCTCCATGAGAAGATGCCGCTACCCTGATGGCAGTAAACCCGTGTGCCGGCCTCGATTTTCAGGGTTCCATAACTGTTGATGAGAGCCCAGCCATAGATGACGTAAGGCCTTTCGTTGGTCCAAATGGTTGTCTGCAGGCTGTCGGCCACAATCTTGTATTTGCCGACAATGGCACCTGTCACCTTGTCGCCGACGATGTAGTTGGCGTTCTGTCCCCATGCCATCAGCTTGACCGTCTGCTTGTTGCCGTTGGTGATGAATTCCAGTTCGTCTTCCACCACGAAAGGCGAGTTCATGTCGTTCGGGTTGATGGTGACACGCATGAAGGAGAAGAGGCTGTCGTTGGCGGGGATGACCTTGTCGTAGAACTCGGTGCCGCTCTCGCCATCGAGGTTGAGACGGTAGGGCGAATCCTCGCCGCCAAGGAGTCTTATGGAGCTGATTTTCAGGTCGTCGTCATGCTTGTTGTAGATCATTAGGTGGTGTGTGGTTGAACCTAATGAGGTGAAGATGGTGTCGAAAAGTAGGGTGTCGGTTGAAAATGAGAGCTTTAGGCTTGGGTCGTTGCTGATGGGATTCTCCTTTTTGCAGGAATAACCCAGGAACAACAAAGCCAGCATAAGATATAAGATGTGTTGTTTTTTCATGACGATGGTTTGAAGGGGCAAAGATAAATTATTTATTGATACGGCTGGATTCGGATTTTATTGTATTTTTGCCGAAAATATCACGAATATGAAACGTTTTGCAATCATCGCATCGCTTTGTTTAATGCTTTTCGGCTGGGCTGGCAAGGCCTCGGCTCAGTTGCTTCCCGATGTGCCGGATATGAAAGGGAAGTTCGTCGTTGGTGGTAACCTGGGCGGCGGCATGTACGGCAACTATCTCAATGTCTCCATCGCTCCTCAGATAGGCTATCGCATCTTCAGCCCATGGGAAGTGGGTGTTCGCGGGGTGTATGACTTGTCGTGCGATTTCAATCGTGTCTATGGCAGCACCTATGCCCATTATTTTGGCGTGGCACCTTATACCAATTGTCAGGTGTACAAGGGACTCTTCATCCATGTCGAGGATGAGGTGATGTATGGCTTTGCTCGTTGGAATCATGAGACGGCGGGGAGCCGGTGGTTCAACAGCGTTTTCGTTGGAGGCGGCTACCGTCAATATACTTACGCGGGAAGTTTCGTGTATTATATGTTGCTTTACAACCTGAGTTGGGGTGGCGATCAGAGCTCGGCTTGGAGTACACCTTACTCAGCACCGATTTCCATTCGTGTAGGCTATTGCTTCAGCTTCTAATCCAGACAACCTTCATTGTAAATTCTCAATTATCAATTGTCAATTGTCAATTGACAACTAATATCTCTCCATCCTTTCCAACTCCCGCTTCGAGTCCTTGGTCTTCAGGCTCTCGCGCTTGTCGTAGTAGTGTTTGCCTCGAGCCAGTGCAATGTCCAATTTGGCTAGGCCGTTCTCGTTGATGAATAGGGTGACGGGCACGATGGTGAAGCCTTTCTCCTGCACTTTGTTCTTCAGTTTGCGCAGTTCGCGAGCATTGAGCAACAGCTTGCGGTCGCGTTTGGGGTCGTGGTTGTTGTAGGTGCCTTGGGCGTATTCGGCGATGTGCATGCCGATGACAAACAATTCGTTGCCTTTGAAGCTGCAATACGAATCCGCCAGGCTCGCCTTGCCGCCACGGATGGACTTGATCTCTGTGCCGGTCAGCACGATGCCTGCCGTGAGCGTCTCCACGAGGAAATACTCGAACGTGGCGCGCTTGTTCTTTATCCTGATGTTGCTATTTGTGCTCTTTTTGTCCATTGCGGCTGCAAAAATACAAAATTCTGTCGATTTTTGTATTTTTGCCTCATGAATACCATTGGACACATCTTCAGGCTCACCACCTTTGGCGAGTCGCACGGCACGGCTATCGGTGGCATCATCGACGGCTGCCCATCGCAACTGAAACTGGATTTCGATTTCATTGATAGCGAACTGCTTAGGCGCAGGACCGCACAAGAATCGACGGCTTCGAAACGCAAAGAAACGGACAAAATCGAATGGCTTTCGGGTTTGCTCGATGGCACAACTTTGGGTACGCCGATTGCCTTCATGGTGCGCAATGAGGACTGCAAGCCAGAGGATTACGAGGCTTTGAAAGACGTTTATCGTCCTTCGCATGCCGATTACACCTACGAGCAGAAATACGGTATCCGCGACTGGCGTGGTGGCGGCAGGGCTTCGGCAAGAACAACTTTGCCCATCGTGGTGGCAGGTGCCATCGCCAAACAGATTTTGAAGGAAAAAGGTATTCAAATCATTGCCAAAGTAACTGATATAGGTGACGCAGAAGAGGCTCGCAGAGAAGGTGACACCGTGGGTGGCATCGTCGAATGCCGCATCACGGGTGTGCCTGCGGGCTTGGGCGAACCGATGTTTGGCAAGTTCTCGGCCGAGTTGGCTCATGCCATGTTCAGCCTGCCCGCCGTGAAGGGCTTTGAGGTGGGCGACGGCTTTGCTTTAGCTGGTATGAAAGGCTCAGAGGCCAACGACACCTTTATTAATAAGGACGGCAAAATCACCACTGCGACCAATCATTCCGGTGGAATCCAAGGTGGCATCACCAACGGAAACGATGTTGTTTTCCGTGTGGCTTTTAAGCCTATCCCAAGCATAGCCCAGCCTCAGGAGACCGTGAATCGGGCAGGGGAGACCTGCCAAATCGCGATCGGTGGACGGCATGACGTATGCGCTTTGCCGCGCGCTGTGGTGCTGGTGGAGGCGTTGGCGGCTATGGTGACAGTGGATATGGAGATGATGTCGGGACGCTAATACGCAAAGAATCCCACCACGCCCGACAATACGATCAATAATATTGGATTGGCCTTGAAGAAATAGGAGGCCACGAACGCCAGCACGCAGATGATGACGCTGATGTTGTATTGTCCGCGGCCGAAGTCAGGGAAGTTCTGCAGGTTCATCATGGAGAGGCCAGCGGCGAAGATGAGTCCCGCGATGGCAGGTTTCAAGCCTTTCAGGGTGTTGTCCATGAGGGCGTTGTTTCGCTTGCTCATGAAGAGCCTGAGGATGATATACACCATGATGACAGAAGGCAGACATAGGGCAAAGGAGGCCAGCAACGAACCGCCGAAGCCCGCCGTGGTATAACCCACATAGGTCGCCAGGTTGATCGAGATGGGACCAGGGGTCATCTGCGAGATGGCCACCATGTCGGCGAAGTCGGTGGTGCTCATCCAAGCGTAATGGTCCACCACCTCGTGTTGGATGAGGGAGAGCATGGCATAGCCACCGCCGAAGCCCAATACGCCGATTTTCACAAAGACCCAAAGCAGTTGCAGGTAAATCATGACTCGGCCTCCTTCTCTTTAGCTTTCTTGTTGATGATCAATGCATAGATGAGGCTGCCTGCGATGGCGGCAAGGATGACATAGGCGGGCGAGATCTTGCACCACCAGATGAGAAACACTGTGGCGATGGGGATGATGGCGGTCTTCCAAGTAACCTTGGCCGACTTGATCATCCGCAGCGAAGGGGCGAGGATAAGGGCCACCACGCAGGGACGGATGCCCTTGAAGATGCGCTCCACCACGGGTTGGTCGCGGTACTCACGAAAGACGGTGGCCAAAAGCAAAATGATGGTGATGGATGGGATGATGGCACCCAGCATGGCGGCGAAGGCGCCACTTCTGCCAGCCACGCGATGTCCTACATACAGGGCCGTGTTGACGGCAAACACGCCTGGGAGCGACTGTACCACGGCAATCATGTCCCAAAACTCGTCGTTGGGGATCCACTTCTTCTGGTCGACGACGGCCTTCTCCACCATCGACAGCATGGCGTAGCCGCCGCCGAGGGTGAAGGCCCCGATCTTGAAAAAGGTGAAGAAGAGCTGCAGTGGTTTTCTCATGCTGCAAAGGTAAGAATTTGTTTTGTATGAAAAAAATTAGTACGTTTGCGGACTAATTTCAAAGCGTTAAATCATGACGATACTTGATGTTTCAGTAATGACCTTTGACCGGCCAGAAGCTTGGCAATGGTTGGTGCAATTCTGTATTTTGGCGACGGCCTTGCTTTTGGGCAATGTGCTGAGAACCAAGGTCCCGTTTTTGAACAAGAGTCTGCTGCCCTCTGCCTTGTTGGGAGGCTTATTGCTACTCATTTTCAAACAATTCCCAAGCTGCCGCGAAATCATCAACAAGCCGATGATGGAGATCGTGACCTATCATGCCTTGGGCTTGGGCTTCGTTGCCTTGGCCTTGAAGAACAACAAGATTGAATCGAGATCCACGCCGATGAAGGTGATAGAGACGGGCGCCTTGACGGCCTCTACCTATGTCATCCAAGGCATCGTGGGCCTCATCATCTCCATCCTTTTCTTCTACTTTGGCAGGCGTTTGTTCTATGCTGCTGGTCTGCTGTTGCCTATGGGCTATGGCCAGGGACCGGGACAGGCCTTGAACTTCGGCAAGATCTTCACGGGCTGGGCCGCGCAGCAGGGCATCGACTTCCCGGGTGCCGACTTCGGCCTTTCCATTGCGGCCACGGGTTTCGTGGTGGGTAGCGTGGTCGGTGTCATCTATATGAACATCCTGCGCCGAAAAGGCATCCTTTCGAGGATGAAAATCGCCGATGCTCAGGTCAATACGTTACAGGACTATGAAAGCAAGGGCGAGATTCCCGATGCCGAGTCGGTCGACAAGCTCTCCATACAGATCTGTATGGTGCTGTTCGTGTATTTTCTGGTCTATCTGTTCACCAACTGGATCCAGGGCATGGAGTTGGGCAACTTCGGCACCAACACCTTGAAACCTATGTTGTGGGGCTTCAACTTCCTCATTGGTACCCTGTTTGGTATCCTTTTCAAGAACGCCTTGAAGGGCTTCAAGAAAGCCAAGCTGATGAGCCGCGAATACATCAACAACTATATGCTCAACCGTATCAGTGGTTTCTGCTTCGACATTATGATTGTGGCGGGCACGGCGGCCATCAATTTTGAGCATTTTGGCAAGTTCTTGTTGCCTTTTATCCTCATCGTCGGCTTGGGTGCTATCGCCACCTTTATCTATGTGTTGTGGATTTCCAAGCACCTCTACCCGAATTATAAATACGAGGGTTTCTTCTCGATGTTCGGTATGCTGACGGGCACGGCCAGCAACGGCATGATCCTGCTGCGCGAGATTGACCCGAAGTTTGAGACGCCTGCCGCCAACAACTTGGTGCTGCAAACCCTCTCGGCCATTGTTTTGGGCTTCCCCGTGCTGCTGCTGATGGGCTTCGCCCCGCAAAGCCTCACGGCCACTTGGATTACCTTGGGTGTCTTGGTCGTTTTCTGGATTGCGCTGACGGTGTTCATGCTACGGACGAAGATATTTAAGCGAAAGCAAAAGGAGGAATAGCTGTTATTTTTGTTTGCAATAATCGTTTCATAAATGAGAAAGCATGTCGGTAGTATTGCGTGGTTGTTGGGATTGGTGGTGGTTTTTCTCATGGCGGTCTTGATGATAAGATAATTTTGGTAAGTGCGAAAACGAAAAGGACAAACATTAACTAAATCTATATCACCATGAAAAAGTACCTACTTGTCGCCCTTCTATTGGCGGCGTTCAGCGTTGGGGCGATGGCACAGCGAGAGCCTAG